>RRZU013306415.1_pt1 | contig 19045 bp, 18 predicted proteins | sample 2165561 | NCBI WGS metagenome assembly RRZU01 (sample SAMN10456909, study PRJNA506462) | wastewater metagenome | isolation source: wastewater sludge | place: USA: Moscow, Idaho | reverse complement strand
TGTTTTTCCCGGTCAGGGCTCGCAAGCGGTGGGAATGATGGCGGCCTACGGCGATTCCGCGGTGGTGCGTGCCACTTTCGCCGAGGCTTCGGCGGCACTCGACCAGGATCTCTGGAAATTGCTTGCCGATGGCCCGGCCGAAGCCCTGGCACAGACCGTCAATACCCAGCCCGTGATGCTGAGCGCCGGGATTGCGGTCTATCGCCTATGGCTCGACATGGGTGGCAAGGTGCCGACGCTCCTCGCCGGTCACAGCCTCGGCGAGTACACCGCGCTGGTGGTCGCCGGCGTCATTGCCTTCAAGGATGCGGTGCCGCTGGTTCGCCTGCGTGCGGCGGCGATGCAGGAAGCGGTCCCCGCGGGCGCGGGGGCGATGGCCGCCATTCTCGGGATCGATGACGATAGAATTGCCGCGGCCTGTGCCGAAGCCAGGGTGGCCGGCAGCACTGCCGAGGTGGTTGAACCGGTCAATTACAACGGGCCCGGGCAGACCGTCATTGCTGGCAGCAAGGCGGCAGTGGAACGTGCCTGTGCCGTGTGCAAGGCGAATGGCGCCAAGCGCGCGCTGCTGCTGCCGGTTTCCGCACCCTTTCACTCCTCGCTGATGCGGCCGGCGGCTGCCAAACTGGCAGCCCGTCTGGACGAGTTGAGCTTTGCCGCAGCCCAGATACCGGTGATCAACAATGTGGATGTGGCCATCGAGTCGGACCCCGCTCGGATCAAGGACGCTCTGGTTCGGCAGGCGTACTCTCCGGTGCGCTGGGTCGAGACGATCCGGAAAATGGCTGCCATGGACATCACGACGGTCGCCGAATGCGGACCCGGCAAGGTTCTGGCAGGCCTCAGCAAGCGCTGTGCAGAGCAGTTGACGAGTATCGCGCTGGCTGATCGGGCGGCGATCGAAGCTGCCGTAGCGAACCTGGAGTAGGGATCATGCTCGAAGGGCAAGTGGCACTCGTGACCGGTGCCTCGCGTGGTATCGGTCAGGCGATCGCACGCGAACTGGGCCGCCTGGGAGCAACCGTGATCGGGACCGCAACGAGTCCCGAGGGTGCTGCGAATATCGCGGCGTACCTGAATGATGCAGACAGCAAGGGTGAGGGGGCGCTGCTCGAAGTGCGCGATGCCGGACAGGTGGATGCGCTGGTCAGCCATATCGAGAAGACCTACGGTGCGGTATCGATCCTGATCAACAACGCCGGTATCACCCGCGATAACCTCGCGCTGCGTCTCAAGGACGACGAGTGGGAGACGGTCCTCGATACCAACCTGAAAGCCGTTTTCCGACTCTCCAGAGCGGTCATGCGCGGCATGATCAAGGCCAGGTATGGGCGGATCATCAACGTGACCTCGGTGGTCGCTCATGCAGGCAATTCCGGTCAGGTGAATTACTGCGCGGCCAAGGCTGGCGTCGCCGGCATGAGCCGGGCGCTGGCCCGAGAACTCGCCAGTCGCAATATCACCGTCAATTGTGTGGCGCCCGGGCTGATCGATACGGATATGACGAAGGCCCTCGACGACAAGCAGAAGGCCGCGCTGCTCGGGAATATTCCACTCGGTCGCTTCGGATCTGCTCAGGATGTCGCTGCTGCAGTTGCTTTTCTGGCATCCGCGGGGGCTGCTTATGTCACCGGTACGACACTGCATGTCAACGGTGGCATGTTCATGGGCTGAGCAATGCCGGCCGCCGGAGACTTGCAGCCGGCTGCTGTGAGCATTGGTAACTTGCGGCCATTTTGTTAGAATGGCGCGTTTTGTTTTACATTTGAACCTTGAGAAGGAAGACCTTGATGGAAAATATTGAACAGCGTGTCAAGAAGATTGTCGCAGAACAGCTTGGTGTCAATGAAGCGGACATCAAGAACGAATCGTCGTTTGTCGATGATCTTGGCGCTGATTCGCTGGACACGGTGGAGTTGGTGATGGCTCTGGAAGAGGAGTTCGAGTGCGAGATTCCGGATGATGAAGCCGAGAAGATCACCACCGTGCAGCAGGCCATCGACTACGTGACCGCTCACAAGAAGTAATCGACCAGGAGCCTTGCCGACAGTTCGCGGTAGCGGCTGTCTTCGGCAGTGCGTTTGAGGGTAAAGGAAATCCGTTTCCGAATGTTTCAATCGTCGGAGTCCAAGTTGGCACGTCGCAGAGTCGTCATCACAGGCCTAGGCATCGTTTCTCCGGTTGGAAATTCCGTCGAAGAAGCCTGGCAGAACATTCTTGCCGGGCGTTCGGGTATTGGCCGGGTGACCCGTTTCGATGTGTCCGGCTTTCCCGTGCACATCGCTGGCGAGGTTCGGAATTTTGATATTGGCCAGTATCTCTCGTCGAAAGAAGCGCGCCGGATGGATGTCTTCATCCATTACGGAATGGCGGCGGGACTGCAAGCCATACGGGACGCCGGTCTGGATGCGCAGCCGGTGGCGCCGGAGCGGGTTGGCGTGTCGATTGGTTCGGGGATTGGCGGTCTGCCGATGATTGAAAACACCTGTGACGACTTCGCTGCGGGTGGCGTTCGCAAGGTATCGCCGTTTTTTGTTCCCGGCTCGATCATCAACATGATCTCCGGTAACCTGTCGATCATGTGCGGTTACAAAGGTCCCAACATCTCGCTGGTCAGTGCCTGTTCGACGGGTACGCACAGCATCGGTGACGCCGGGCGTCTGATCGAATACGGTGATGTGGACATCATGATCGCCGGAGGGTCCGAAGGCTGTATCTCGAAACTCGGCCTGGGAGGTTTCTGTGCGCCGCGCGCCCTCTCGACGCGCAACGATGATCCGCAGACGGCAAGCCGCCCGTGGGACCGGGACCGCGATGGCTTTGTGCTCAGTGAAGGGGCTGGTGTCGTGGTGCTTGAGGAATACGAGCATGCGAAAGCGCGTGGCGCCCGGATATACTGTGAACTCGCCGGCTTCGGCATGAGTGCCGACGCCCACCACATGACTGCGCCATGCGAGGACGGTGAAGGTGCGGCGCGTTGCATGACAAACGCCTTGCGCAACGCCGGGCTGAATATGGATGAGGTGCAGTACGTCAATGCGCACGGCACGTCGACCCCGCTGGGTGACAAGGCCGAGACCATTGCCGTCAAGCGGGCTTTCGGCGAGCATGCGCGCAAATTGGTGGTCAATTCGACCAAGTCGATGACCGGCCATCTGTTGGGCGCCGCGGGCGGCATCGAGGCCCTGTTTACTGTACTGGCGGTCTATCATCAGGTTTCGCCGCCGACGATCAACATTTTCAACCAGGATGAATCCTGCGATCTCGATTATTGCGCCAACACCGCGCGTCCGATGAAGATCGAGGTCGGAATCTCGAACTCTTTCGGCTTCGGCGGTACCAATGCCACCGTCGCCTTCAAACGCATCTAGTCCCGGAATCAGCGCGCGCTACCCGGGTAGTGCGGCAGTGCCGTGCAATTCCCGATCACTATCGAGCTGCGCCGCTCGCGTCTGCTGTCCTTCCTGACGGTCCTGTTGCACGCTCTGGCGGCGGGCTGCCTGTGGGTGCTGCCCTGGCCAGAGGAGGCGCGCCTGCTGCTGCTGATCGTTGCGCTGTCCTTGGCGCACGCGCTGCGACCGTCGACAATCGTCGGGCTGCGCCTCGGTGAGCGCGGCGAACTGACGCTTCTGTTTGCCGCCGGCGATGTCCTTTTCGGATCGGTGCAGGCCGACACCGCAGTATTCAGTCAGTTGATCGTCCTGCGCGTGCGCGATGACGAGAACGCTGGGCGGCTCTCGAGCCTGGTCCTGCTGACCGACAGCATGCCGCCAGAGCAGTTTCGTCTACTGCGTCTATGGCTGCGTTGGCGAGTCAATCCTGGCGATTCGGCCGTGGGCGGCGTCTGACCACGGTATTGCGCGCGCGCGGCAGCGTTTCCGGATAATTGCGACTGAAGTGCAGTCCCCGACTTTCGTGGCGCCGCAGCGCGCAGCGGATGATCAGGTCTGCGGTGACCACGAGGTTGCGCAGTTCGATCAAATCGTGACTGACCCGGAACTGCGAGTAGAAATCATCGATTTCACGCATCAGCAGGTGAATCCGGTTCTGCGCGCGCTGCAGGCGCTTGGTGGTGCGGACGATGCCGACATAGTCCCACATGAAGCGGCGCAGTTCATCCCAGTTGTGGGAAATGACGATTTCTTCATCCGGGTCGCTGACACGGCTGGCGTCCCAGGAAGGTAGCTGCGGGAAATCCCCTGCAGGCTGTTCGAGAATGTCCTTGGCTGCGGCTTCGGCGAAAACCAGGCATTCGAGCAGCGAATTGCTGGCCAGACGATTGGCGCCGTGCAAGCCGGTGCACGAAGCCTCGCCGGCGACATAGAGGCCTGGGATGTCGGTGCGCGCCCGCAGGTCGGTGACGACGCCACCACAGGTGTAGTGCGCGGCGGGAACGACCGGGATCGCCTGGCGGGTCATGTCGATTCCCAGATCAAGGCAGCGCGCCAGAATATTCGGGAAATGCTCGCCGAGAAACTCGGCTGACTTGTGCGAGATGTCCAGATAAACGCAGTCCAGGCCGCGCTTTTTCATCTCGAAGTCGATTGCTCTGGCGACCACGTCGCGGGGTGCAAGTTCGGCGCGCGCGTCGTGCCTGGGCATGAAGCGGGTACCGTCAGGCAGCAGCAGGCGCCCGCCTTCGCCTCGCACCGCTTCGGAAATCAGAAAGGACTTGGCCTGTGGATGGTAGAGGCAGGTCGGATGAAACTGGATGAACTCCATGTTCGCCACGCGGCAGCCGGCACGCCAGGCCATGGCGATGCCGTCGCCGGTCGAGGTGTCCGGATTGGTCGTGTAGAGATAGACTTTACCGGCGCCGCCGGCAGCGATCAGGGTGTTCCTGGCGCCCACGGTCAGGACTTCACCGCTGGTGCTGTCGAGTACATAGGCACCGTGACAGCGCTGCTCTCCGAGTCGCAACTTGTCGCCGGTAATCAGATCGATGGCGATGTGCTGTTCGAGGACGGTAATGTTCGGCTGCCGGCGAATCAGGCTGGTCAGCGTGTTCTGAACCGCGAGGCCGGTCGCATCAGCGACGTGGATCACGCGCCGGGCGCTGTGACCTCCCTCGCGGGTCAGGTGGTAGCCTTCGTCATCACGAGTGAAGGGAACACCCTGCGCAATCAGCCAATCGACCGCGCGCCGACCGTTTTCGATGACGAAACGAGTCGCCCGCGGGTCATTGAGAAAAGCGCCAGCGGTGATCGTGTCGCGAATGTGCGCTTCGATCGAATCGCGGTTATCGAGCACGGCCGCAATGCCGCCCTGCGCCCAACTCGAAGCGCTGTCTTCGAGGCTGCGCTTGCTGACCAGGGCTACTCTGCGGGTTGGTGCCAGCCGGAGTGCTGCGGCTTGTCCGGCCAGACCACTGCCAATGATGAGAACGTCGAAGCGAAGCGGCAAAAGGGGGAATCCTGTCGAAAAGGGCTGCAACTATAGCACGGGCAGAGGCTATGACAAGCCTGCTGCCTGGGTTGATTCCTGGATCCCGGCCATCATTGGCAACGCCAATTCCTGCCGGTTCTTCAGCCAGGCCGAGAACTCGTGCCCGAGTTCAGGGTGGCTTTCCCCGAGGACGACGCTGGCCTGCATCAGGCCGAGTTTGCTGCCACAGTCGTAACGCTGGCCATGGTAGCGGTAGGCCAGCACTGGTTCACTGGCCAGCAGTGCGGCGATGCCATCGGTGAGCTGAATTTCGCCACCCGCACCGCGCGGCTGTTTGCGGATCAGTTCAAATACCGCCGGGGTCAGGATATAACGGCCCGCCACCGCCAGATTCGATGGCGCAGCGCTTGGGTGCGGTTTCTCGATCAGGCCCTTGATGTTCATCAGATCGGACGATAGTGGCTCACCCTCGACGATCCCGTAGCGGTTGGTCTGATCCTCAGGCACCTCCTGCACGGCAAGGATGCTGCAATGGTGCTCGGCGAACAATTTGGTCATTTGTTGCATGATCGGTGGCGTGCCGATCATCAGGTCGTCGGCCAGCAGGACGGCAAAGGCCTCACCCTGGATCAGGCGCTCGGCGCAGAGTATCGCGTGCCCGAGGCCCAGCGCCCGCGGCTGGCGTACATAGACGCAATCCATGTCGTCCGGCTTGATCGAGTGCACCAGCGCGATCAACTCGTCCTTGCCGGTAGCGGCGAGTTCCGCCTCCAGCTCGTAGGCGGTGTCGAAGTGGTCTTCGATCGAGCGCTTGTTGCGGCCGGTGACGAAGATCAGTTGCCGCATCCCGGCCGCGTAGGCTTCTTCAACCGCGTACTGAATCGGGGGCGTGTCCGCCACGGCGAGCATTTCCTTCGGGCTGGCCTTGGTGGCCGGCAGGAAGCGCGTGCCGAGACCCGCGACCGGGAAGATCGCTTTCTTTACCACGAAATCAATTTTCAGACTGGTCATGATGAAATCCGGATGGGTATGGTTGACTGATCATTCTATCGCTTTCGCACCCCCGAACGCCTCTGGCCTCTGACAATCATCGCAGTTCTTCCCACTGCGGGCCGCTTGCCCAAGGCCAATCGGCAAGCCTGGGTCAGGGGAGGCGCGCTGCGGTCCACGACATGCCGCCGGATACTGCCAGCAACGACGCGATCAGCAGTGCGACGCAGAGCGCGCGGTACAAGCCGGGGCTGCCGGTACGGTCTGCCATCGCGAGGATGTGCAGGGCACCCCAGGCGACGGCCAGACCGGCGATCAGCGGGATCACCAGTACTTGCAATTCGATCCTGTTGAGCGAGAGCATGCGGCTTTCCCGCCAGGGTACGCAGAGGAATATGCCGAAGGTCCAGAACAGGGCGGTACTTCCGGCGGCGCAGATGGCGGCAACGGTGCGGATAATCCATTTTTCCATTGACAGTCCTTGAGTGGTGGCAGTGGCTGACCAGCAGACGCTTGCCTGCTGCTATCCTCAGTAGATGAAACGCGCACGCAACTCGTCGAGGTTCAGTTGCTGCAGGATCTGTTCGAGCCGCGTCGTGGCGTTGCTGCGCGCGACACCAGTGTGCCTGGCGATGATCAGCTCGTTCTTCAGTGAGTGTTCCCAGCCGACGAGCTCGGTCACCGTCAGCTGATAGCCCTGCGCTTCGAGCTGCAGGCAGCGCAGGGCATTGGTCAGCTGGCTGCCGAATTCGCGGGTGTGGATGGGATGCCGCCAGAGTTCCGACAGCGGCGTCTGCGCCAGGGATTCGCCTTTCCTGCGGCGCAGCACGCCGGCGACTTCGGCCTGACAGCAGGGGACGAGAACGATGAATTTCGCCTGCTTGTGGAGGGCGAAGCGAATCGCGTCGTCAGTGGCGGTGTCACAGGCGTGCAGAGCGGTGACGATGTCCACCCGCGCGGGCAGCTCAGACGACTCGATGGCGTTCTCGACGTGCAGGTTCAGGAAGGACATGCGCGTGAAAGCGAGTCGGCGGGCAAGGCTGCGCGCGTGCTCGACGAGTTCTGCGCGCGCCTCGACACCGTAAATGTGGCCATCGTCCCGGGTGCGGAAGAACAGATCGTAGAGGAGGAAGCCGAGGTAGGATTTACCCGCACCGTGATCGACCAGCGTCAGGCCCTTGCCACTGGCGACGATCTCGGTGAGCAGCGGTTCGATGAGATGGCAGAGGTGATGGACCTGCTTGAGCTTGCGCCGGCTGTCCTGGGTGGGCTTGCGGTCGCGGGGCGGGATGTGCAACGCCTTGGGCAGTTCGATCGGCTGCCCGGGCCTGATTTCGGGGATCGCCGACAAGCGGTTTCCTGACGAGGGATGGGAAAGATCTCATTTTAGCGGTTTACGCTGCTGCCAGCGCCGCGGAAGCGCCAGCCTGGCCGAAGCGGTGGGATAATGACACTCTTTCAGATTGTTGGACTCTGCATGGCCATCCAGTGGTATCCCGGTCACATGACCTCGGCGCGCAAGAAAGCGGCCGAGACGATGGCGTCGATCGACGTGGTCATCGAGGTGCTCGATGCGCGCCTGCCCGAGGCGAGCACCAATCCTCTGGTCCGCGAGCTTCGCCTGCATCGCCAGCGTCCATGCCTGAAGGTCCTGAACAAGGCCGACCTGGCCGACCCGCAGGTGACGCAGGCGTGGATCGCCTACTACAACCGGCAGGAGGGCGTGCGCGCGGTGGCACTGTCGTGCAAGAAACCCGGCGACGTGGCCCGCCTTCCCGGACTGTGCGAGGCTCTGGCGCCGCATCGCAGCGAAAACACCAAGCCGCTGCGGATGATGATCATGGGCATCCCGAACGTCGGCAAATCGACGCTGATGAATGTCGTTCTCCAGCGCAAACTGGCCAAGGTCGGTGACGAACCGGCAGTGACCCGCGCGCAGCAGACCTCGCAGCTCGATGTTCGGCACTCGATTACCGATACGCCCGGACTGCTGTGGCCGAAAATCGAACATCCAAGCGACGGTCTGATGCTCGCTGCGAGCCATGCCGTCGGTCGCAATGCGATGATCGACGAGGAAGTGGCGACCTTTCTCGCCGGGCTGTTGCTGGCGCGTTACCCGACTTTGCTGGCGAAGCGCTACGGCTTCCCGGCCGATGCAATCGAGCATCTCGATGCCGTGGCGGTCATCGAAGAGATCGCCAGACGCCGTAGCCTGCGCGTCCGTGGCGGCGAAGCCGATCTCGAGAAGGCAGCGAAGATGCTGCTGCAGGATTACCGGGACGGTGTTCTCGGCCGCATCAGCCTGGAGACTCCGGTGACGCGCAGCGCCATGCTGGCGGCTGAGCAGACGCAGACGGTGATCCGTGGAACGGCACTGGACGACGATCTGCCAGCCGCGCACGCTTGACCGATGCTGAATTTCCTGCCGGCGCCGTTGATCGGCCTGATCGCTTTCTCACTGCTGGCGCTCAACTCGTTCTTCTGGGTGCCGATCCTGGTGTTCGTGGCCGGTTGCAAGCTGCTCCTGCCGTTCCGGGTGGTTCGCCTGCGCCTCGACCCGGTTCTGGTGCATATCGCCGAGGCCTGGATCGTGTGCAACAGCGGCTGGATGGCGCTGACCCAGCAGGCGCAGTGGGATGTCCAGGGGATCGATGGGCTCGACCCACGCGGCTGGTACCTGGTCAACTGCAATCATCAATCGTGGGCCGATATCCTCGTCCTGCAACATCTGCTGACGCGGCGCATTCCCTTGCTCAAATTCTTCCTCAAGCAGCAATTGCTTTGGGTGCCGGTGATGGGATTGGCCTGGTGGGCCCTCGATTTTCCGTTCATGCGCCGCCATAGTGAAGAAGTTCTCAAGGCGCGCCCGGAATTGCGCGCCCGCGATCAGGAGGCGACCCGCCTGGCCTGCGAGAAGTTTTCGCTGATTCCGACCAGCGTGATGAACTTTTGCGAGGGGACGCGCTTCACGCCGGACAAACATCAGCGGCAGCAGTCACCGTATCGACACCTCCTGAAGCCGAAAGCCGGAGGAATTGCGCTGGCACTGAATGTGATGGGCGACAAGTTTCGCGCGATTCTCGATGTAACCATCGTTTATCCCGCCGGCGCTCCGAATTTCTGGGAGTTCCTTTGCGGTCGGATGCATCGCGTGCAGGTTCGCGTACAGACACTGCCGGTGCCGAGGCATCTGGCGAGCGGAGACTACGCCAATGACCCGGCGATTCGAGAAGCTTTCCAGCAGTGGATGCAGCAGATCTGGCAGGACAAGGACGCGCAGATCGAAGGATTGCTCGCCGACCAATGAGCCCCGACCCTGGGCTTGTGCCTCCGTCAGGCAGTGGCCGCCGCTCTCGGTGGCCGCGAAATGAGTGCACAGTTCCCGCAGCGCCGAGCGCCTGACGTATCATCATATTCTTTCGTTTCAGGTCAGAAATGCCATTGCTTCAGATCGTCCGTAGCAAGCTGCAGCGTCCCCGGGCTAGCGCCGACTTCGTCGCGCGCAGCGAGTTGCTGGCAAGGCTCGAAGCCGGCAGCAACCGGCCACTGACCCTGCTGGTGGCGCCGGCGGGTTATGGCAAGACGGCGCTGGTCACGCACTGGCTCGCTGGCCGTGACGGCCTGGCTGCCTGGCTCTCGCTCGACCACGAAGACAGCGATCCGATCGTGTTCATCCGCTACTTCGCTGCCGCATTGCGCACGGCGATTCCCGATGCCTGCGCCGAGACGCTGGCGTATCTCGATGCCGGGCAGCAAACCTCGCTGACGGTGCTTGCCGGCAGTCTGAGCAACGATCTGGCAGCGCTGCCGGTGCCGCTGGTGATGGTTCTTGACGATTATCACCGCATCGACTCGCCGCCGATCCATGCCCTGCTCGATCGCCTGCTGGTGCATCCGGCGAGTGCTCTGCATCTGCTGGTGATCGCCCGCCATGATCCTCCCTTGTCGCTGGGCGCGCTGCGCGTTCGCGAGGAGATGAACGAAATCCGGATGCGCGACCTGCAATTTGGCGAGCGTGAAGCGGCGATCCTGCTCGAACGCTGCGTCGGACGTACCGTTTCGGCAGCCGCACTGGCCAGACTGCAGGCCTGTAGCGAGGGCTGGCCGGTTGGTGTTCGCCTGGCGGCACTGGCGCTGCGAAACAAGGATGCGGCTGACGCGCTAGGCACGCTCGAGCACTGCTTCAGCGGCAGTACGCGCGAGGTCGAGCAGTATTTCTGCGAGGAAGTGCTGGCCCAACAGAGCGTGCTCGCGCGTGACTGCCTGCTCAGGACCTCGATTCTCGACCGTTTCTGCGCGTCCTTGTGCGACGCCGTTCTCGGGGACGCTTGCAACGGGCATGCCTTGATGCAATTGGTGTCGAGCGGCGCGCTGCTCTGCATTCCCATCGACGATCGCCTGGAGTGGTATCGCCATCAGCGTCTGTTCCGGGAGTTTCTGCAGCGGCAGCTCGAACTGCAGTATCCGGCGAGCGAGATTGCCGCACTGCATCGACGCGCGGCCGCCTGGTTCGAAACGCAGGATTTTCTCGAAGAAGCGATTCCGCATGCGCTGGCCGCAAGCGGCGCGGTAGCGGCGGGACATCTCCTGGCGCGCAATCGCCAGCGACTTCTCAACCAGGAGCAGCGACAACGGCTCGAACGCTGTCTGCGTCTGTTGCCGCCCGATAGCGTCGCGGAAGACCCCGAATTGCTGCTGCTGAAGGCCTGGCTGATGTATCACCAGGGGCGGCATGTCGAGACCCCGGCGGTTCTCGACCGGATCGAGGTGTTGCTCGAAAGCGCTGCCGGCGGTCTGCCCGCTGTCTCTGCGCTCTGTGGCAGTGTGTCGGCGCTGCGCAGTCTGCAGTATTACCTCGAAGGGCGGGCCGACATGGCTATCCGCTCTGCCGAGCAGGCGCTGCAGGGCTTACCGATCGACTGCGCGCAAGCCCGCGTGCTGGCCCAGGCGGTCATCGCCGGAACCCGGCAAATGCGCGGTGACCTGGTCGGCGCGCGCCAGAGTCTGCATGCAGCGCTGGCGCGGGCGTCGGGACCGATCGACGTTTCCCAGGCGCCGCTGCTCGCGACCTTGTGCTTCATCGACTGGATGGCTGCCGATCTGTCGGCATTGCAGTGGACGGCCAACCAGCACTACCCGCTCGGCGAGGATCGTTTGCGCAGCGCCGGCAGCCCGGTACTCGGGCGCTACTTTCATGGTCTGGTCCAGTATCAGCGCAACGAGCTGGCGCTGGCGGAGGCCACGCTGCTGCCGGCGCTCGCCCCGCAGCCGGTGCCGCGCCCCGGCTACCGAACCGAAGTCACCTTCGTTCTGGCGGCAGTCTATCAGGCGCTCGGCCAGACCAGCCTGGCACGCGAGATCGTCGATACGGTCTGCGAGCACTTGCAGCGCAATGGCGATTCGCCGGCCTTGTTTCGTGCGCAAGCCTGCCAGGCCGACCTGGCGCTGCGCCAGGGGCGCTCCGACGCGGCTCGGGAATGGGCGCGCAACTTCGATCCCGGTCCGGTCCAGTTCGTCTACCGCTTCAGCAACGCTCCCCACCTGACGCTGGCCCGCGTGTGGATTGCCGAGGGAAGCGTCGACAGCCACGAGCAGGCGGCTCGCCTCCTGCAGTTGCTGGAAACCGAGATGATGGCCAGGCACAACGTCCGTTTCCTGATCGAGGTCGTGGCGCTGCAGGCGCTGCTGCGGCATCTCCAGGGCGAGGAGACGGTCGCGTGCGAACTGCTGGGCCGTGCCGTCGCGCTGGCGCAACCTGGTGGCTTCATCCGGCTGTTCGTCGATCTTGGGCAAGATCTCGTGCCGCCGCTGAAACGACTGCAAACCGGCCAGAGCATTGTCGGCAACGCGGCCAATGCCCGCTACGTCGGGCAGATTCTCGCCGCGTTCAACGACGACTGGCTGGTCAGTGCGGGTCGCCAGCAGGTGGGTGCAGACCTTACCCGCCGTGAACTGAAGATCCTCAAACTGCTCGCAGTCCGGTTGAGCAACATCGAGATTTCGGAGGAGTTGTGCATTTCACGGGCGACGGTCAAGCGGCATACCCAGAACATCTATCGCAAGCTGCGCGCATCGAGCCGCCGCGAAGCCGTCTTCAGAGCCAGAACACTCAACCTACTCGCAGACGCTTGACCACCTTCTTGCCGAGGCTGCCGACATCGGGTTTTGCAAGTGCAGCTCGCCCGCCATGGCTGCTGGTGAGTGAATTTTCCTTGATCGTAATCAAGGACAGCGGGCCATTTTGCAAAAAATGGCCCATTTCATGGCCCATTGCGGGCCCATTTCGGCTTGTCCGTTTTTCTCGCGATGGCATAATCGTGGGTTATGCGGATCACCATAAGAAAGTTCTTTCAAAGGTACGATAAATGTCTTTGTCATTGGGTCGGGTGATCGCTGTGGTTTCACAAAAGGGGGGGGCTGGCAAGACCACGGTCGCCATGCAGCTCGGGGGGGGGTTTCATGCCATTGGCGCTTCGGTGCTGCTGGTCGACCTGGACCCGCAGGAAAGCGCGCTGCGCTGGGCAGAATCGGCGCCCTTGCTCGACTCGGACCTGCAACTCGATGTCCGCAAGATGTCTGGCCTGGAATTGATCAAGCATGTCGTGGAACTGCAGAGCGAGGCCGATTATGTCGTTCTCGACACCCCACCGTCGATCTACCATCCGTCTACGCTGGCCGCGCTGGCGGTGGCGCATCTGGCGATCGTACCGGCAGTACCGAGTCCAACCGACCTGTGGTCGACACGGGCGGTCGAGCGGCTGATTCTCAATCGCATGGAGCAAAGCCATCGCCTGCACGGCTGCATTCTCCCCAACCGTGTGCAAAACACCGCTCTGGCTACGGATGTACTTGAACTGTTGCATGAATTTACCTTACCCATCCTCGATGCTATGCTCTGCCAGCGCAACGCGTATGCGCAAAGTGCGGTGGTCGGCGCGTCGGTTTTTCAACTGGCCTCTGGCGCCGACGCAGCGCAGGATGAAGTTCGCAAGCTGATCGCAGCCGTTCTTAAACAATTGGGAGAAAACTGATGACTACACCCACACGTACTACCAGCAGCAACAAGACCGCTTTGCGCGCCAGTCTCAAGAAGGAAGACGAATCGCTCGCCGAGCGTCTGGTGGCAACCGACGTTGCGCTGGTCGTCCCGCCGGAGCCCGAAGCCGCTGTTGCGCCAGTAAGCCAGGCCGCAGCGGCGCCGCTGAGCAAGCCTGCAGACGAGGGGAAGCCGGCGGCCGTTGTGGAAGCTCCCGGCAAAGCCGCGAAAAATACGGCACCGGCAAAAACCAAGTCGGCAAAAGGAGCCGCTGCGGCGGCAAAGGCCAAGCCGGGCAGCAAGAAAGCCGCCGCCGCGGCCAAGCCGCAGGCCAAGGTCGAGGCCGCCGCCGAGGCAGGCAAGAAGACTGCCGGGCTGGAGGAAGCGCTGGAAAAGATCGAAAAGACGGCCAAGGAAAAGGGCGACAAACTCGTCCGTTACACGGTGGAATTGCTCAAGAGCGAAGAGGCGGCCATCGAGGCTGTGCGTGCCGAGTTGTCGAAGGCCGCGGGTTGGGCGGCCAGCAAGTCGGACATCCTGCGCGCCGCGGTGCGTCTGTTTGCCGAGCAGAAGATGGAGCAGATGAAAGCCTTGCTCGCCGCGGTGAGCGTTCCCGAGAAAGGCAAGAAGAAGGACTGATCGACTGATCGAGCGTGGGGGGAATGGATCGTCCGAAGTTCCTTTCCCGCTGCGGCCAGCCTGCGCGATGCTGAGCCATTGCCCGAGTGGGTTTGTGAATAAGTGAATAAGTGAATAAGTGGTGCCGACAATCGATCGGCGTGTTTTGACTGAGAACTGCTCCGACGAGCAGATAACCAAGGGAGGTCGTATGTTTAGTAGTCTGATGCCGCAACGCCGGGAATTTTTTGAACTTCTCGCGGCGCATTCCGAAAAGGTCGCTGCCGGGGCCAATGCAACCTTGCGCCTGATCAATGGCCTGGGCGATGGCAGTGGCAACGCTGCGGCGCTGATCGCGGAAGTCAATCTCAACGAAAAAAATGCCGATGAGATCAAGGCCAAGGTGATTGGTCGCCTGCACCAATCCTTTACCACGCCGATCAACCGGGATCAGATCCATTCGCTGATCAGCGATCTCGACATGACGCTCAATGTCCTGCAATCGGTGGCCAACGCCATCGACATGTACGGCATCAAGCAGTCGACGGTCGAAGCCCGCGAAATGGCTTCCTTGAGTGCCGATGCCTGTATGCGCCTCAACCGTGCAGTCGCGGCTTTGGGCGACAAGGCGCGTGGTGAGGAAACACTGAACCTGTGCAAGGAAATCGAGGAAATCGAAACCAAGGCCGACCGGGTACAGCAGAAGGCGATCACCGAGCTTTTCAAGGAGGGGGCCAACGTCTGGCAGACGATGAAGATGCGGGAGTTCTACTCTCTGCAGGAATCCGTCCTCGATTGCTGCCAGGACGCGGCCAAAATGATCGAAGAGATCCTGATCGAGAACTCCTGAGAGGTAGCGCAAAATGGAAGGCCTAAATATGAGCATCTGGACGCTGGGGCTGCTGATTGCAGTGGCTCTGGCGTTCGACTTCATGAACGGGTTTCATGACGGTGCCAACTCGATCTCGACGATTGTCGCCACCGGTGCCCTGACCCCCAAGCAGGCGGTGCTGTTCGCCGCATTCTTCAACTTCGCCGCCCTGTGGATATTCCAGCTCAAGGTGGCGGCGACGATCGGCAAGGGCACCGTCGACCCGAGTTTCGTCGATTATTACGTGATCTTCGGGGCGCTGGTCGGGGCGCTCGCCTGGAACATCATCACCTGGTATTACGGCATTCCGTCCTCGTCCTCGCACGCGCTGGTCGGTGGCCTGGTCGGTGCAGCGGTTGCCAAGGCCGGTTCGGGCGCGCCGATCGTCTGGGAGGGTTTCGGCAAGATCCTTGCCTTCATCATCATTTCGCCGCTGGTCGGGGTGATCATCGGCGGTCTGCTGATGGTGCTGGTATCGTGGATCTTCCGCAACAAGTCGCCGTATCAGGCCGGGAAATACTTCAAGAGCGGGCAATTGATCGCCGCCGCCGCGTACAGCCTGGGCCACGGCGGCAACGATGCGCAAAAGACGATCGGCATCATCTGGCTGTTGCTGATCACTGCCGGCGTGGCAACCAAGGACGTGGCGACGTTGCCGACCTGGGTGATCTACTCGTGCTACTTCGCGATCGCCTGGGGAACCTATCTGGGTGGCTGGCGCATCGTCAAGACGATGGGCACCAAGATCACCAAGCTCAATGCGGTCAGCGGTTCGTGCGCCTCGATGGGTGGTGCGATCACGCTCGGGCTGGCGACGCTCGGCGGCATTCCGGTGTCGACGACGCATACCATCACCGGCGCGATCATCGGTGTCGGGGCAGCCACCGACGTCAAGGCGGTGCGCTGGGCGATCACCATGAACCTGCTCGTCGCCTGGGTGCTGACGATTCCTGCCGCCGGGCTGATTGCGGCGATCTTCTGGTACATAGGGACCAAGTTCCTGTAACCCACACAGGTGGGTGCTTGACGGAACGGGCGCCCCGGCAACGGGGCGTCGCAGAACAACAGATGATTATCAAGGGAGTTATATATGTTACCCAAGCGAACCCAGTTTTTTGAGCTCCTCGAGGCACACAGCGAGCGGGTTCTGGCCGGTGCCAATTCCATGCTGCGCCTGATCAACGACCTCGGGGTCAGCGGGCAGGAGGTTGCCGCGCTGATCCAGGAAGTCAACATGAACGAAGCGAGTGCGGACCAGATCAAGGCCGACCTGCTGCTGATGCTGCACAAGTCCTTCGTCACCCCGCTCAACCGTGACCAGGTCTACGAGCTGACGCTGGACATCGACCGGATCATGAATGCGGTGCAGGATGTCGCGCAGGCGGTCGGCATCTACCACATCCATGAGGCCAATGCCGAGTCACGTGAACTCGCGTCGATGGCCGTCGATGCCTGCTCACGCCTGACGCGCGCCATCGCCGCCCTGAAGAAGAATGAGCGTAGCGAAGAGACCGTCAACCTCTGTGTCGAAATCGAGCGTATCGAAGAGAAATCCGATGGGGTCATGCAGCGGGCGATCAAGGCCTTGTATGCGAACGAAGGAAATGAGCAGGCGGCCTTGCGGGCGCTGGCCTTGCAAGAATTCTATGCCTTGCAGGAAAAAGTGCTTCGCACTTGCAAGGCCTCGGCCCAGATGGTCGAAGAGATCCTGCTCCAGAATGCCTGAGACCTGACCTGCTCCGCGCGCGCAACGCCCCGGCAACGGGGCGTTTCCTTTGGCAATCGCCAGATTTCTTCACCTGCCTCAGCCGAGAACACGGAGAACGCCCATGTTACCCAGCAACCCGATGGCCGCCTTGTTCAGCAAGTTGCCGTTCAAACCGCTGCCGCAACACATGCGCATCGTGATCGAATGCGTCGAAGAAGTGCAGCCCTTGTTTCAGGCCCTGATTGACGACGATCAGGAGCAGCTTGAAGAACGCAAGAACCGCATCTTTGTCAAGGAGCGTGAGGCGGACGCGATGCGGAACGAGCTCTGTGAGCATTTGCCGAGAAGCATGCGCCAGGCGGCGGGCCGGCAGGATCTGCTCGAACTCCTGGCGGCGCAGGATGCCATTGCCGACACTGCGCAGGACATCGCCGGTTTGCTGGTGGAACGTAGGATGGAGGTATACCCGGGCATGGCCGAACCGCTGATGCGACTCGTGGCCCGCTGCATCGATACCTGCCGGCAGGCGCACATCGTCGTCGAGAAGCTTGGCGAGCTGCAGGAGGTCGGATTCCGTGGTCGCGAGGCCAGCCAGGTGGATGAGATGCTTGCTGAACTGGGGAACATGGAATCCGACACCGATTTGATGGGAATGGCGCTGGCCCGAGCCTTGTTCTCGGAGGAGGACAAGCTCAAGCCGGTGTCGGTGATGTTCTGGTACCAGTTGATCCAGTGGGTTGGCAATCTGGCCGATTACGCGGAGAAGGTCGGAGATCGGCTGCGTTTGCTGATCACCCGCTGACGATCACGATTTCAAAGTCATGACCGTTCGCATGTCCTGCAAGGGGGGATTCGCCAGCTAAGGAACGTTTCAATAACAATTTGCGAAAGCTGATCAATGGAATCCCACCGTTTTCCCAGTCCAGGAATGAATTTCCGCAGGTTGTTTTTTGAACGTTCCTAAGGCGGTAGTATGGAAATCATCGATCAGCATCAAACCTTGTTTTATGTCCTGGCCCTCGCCGGTGGTCTGTACATGACCTGGGGAATCGGCGCCAACGGCGTCGCCAGTGCCATGGGCACTTCAGTTGGTTCGGGTGCGATCACCGTCAGGCAGGCGCTCGTCCTGGCCGCGATCATGGAGTTCTGCGGTGCTTATCTGGCCGGCGGAGAGGTGGCCGACACGATTTCGACAGGCATCATCGACGGCAGACTCTTCGAACCGGTGCCGCATCTGTTGGTGCTCGGCATGATCGGGGCGCTGCTGGCGGCGGGGGTCTGGCTGATGGTCGCCAGCATGCGCGGCTGGCCAGTGGCGACGACGCATGCCCTCGTCGGCGCCGTGTGCGGGGTTGGCGTTGCGGCCCTCGGCGTGCATGCGGTGCATTGGGAAATGATGGGCGAAATCGTTGCTAGCTGGTTCATCTCGCCGGTCCTGGGCGGTACGGTCGCCCTGCTGCTGACCATGAGCATCCGCAAGCTGATTTTCAATACCGTCAACCCGATCGCCCGGGCGCGCAAGTGGGGTCCGATGTATGTCTTCCTGGTCGGCTGGATGGTTTCTCTGGTCACCATCAGCAAGGGCCTCAAGCATCTGGACATTCATTTCGGCCTGTTCTCGGGTCAGATCCTTGCGATCGTGATCGGCGTCGTCCTGGCTCTTGCCGCCCGGCTGATGATGAACCGCATGCAATTCGATGAGCATCTCGACAGGGCTTTTCAGCACGCCAGCGTCGAGAGGCTGTTCATTCCGCAGATGGTGTTCACCGGCGCGGCGATGGCCTATGCGCATGGTTCGAACGAAGTGGCCAATGGGATTGGCCCGATGGCTGCGGTGATTCAGATCCTGGTGACCAGGGAGGTGTCTGCCATCTCGCCAATCACGCCCTTCCTGTTGTTGATCGGCAGCTTCGGCATGGTTGCCGGTCTGGCCACCTACGGTTACAAGGTGATGGCCACCCTGGGCCACAAGATTACCGAGTTGACGCCAACCCGAGCCTATTGCGCCACCGTTGCCACTGCGTTCGTGACGGTGGCCGCTTCCGGCCTGGGTTTGCCGGTGTCCAGCACGCATATCGCGGTTGGTGCGGTGATGGGTGTCGGCATTGCCCGCGGTATCGGCGCCCTGGACCTGCGTGTGGTCGGTGGCATCATCGTTTCCTGGTTCATTACCGTTCCGGTCGGGGCACTTCTGGGGGCCAGCATTTTCCATCTCCTGAGAGCAGTATTTTCCATAGAATGATCATGCCTCTTCCTGCTGGATATTTCCACTGAAACTGCAGCCATGACGGAACTGCCTACCCTGCCCATCGAATCGCTGCAGCACTTCAAGGGGATCGACTTCCCGGAGGACATTCGCTTTGGCCAGATTCTGGTGACTGGCCCGCCCGGTGCCGGCAAAAGCACCTTGATCGTGCGTCTCGGCGGCTGGTCGGAG
>RRZU010582243.1_pt1 | contig 19045 bp, 16 predicted proteins | sample 2165561 | NCBI WGS metagenome assembly RRZU01 (sample SAMN10456909, study PRJNA506462) | wastewater metagenome | isolation source: wastewater sludge | place: USA: Moscow, Idaho | reverse complement strand
TGTTTTTTTATTATAAAAAGGACCGAACCCTGAAAACGGGTCCGGTCCTGATTTTCACACAGAGCTGTTAAGCGCCGGTCTCATCAGGAGAGGATCCGCACCGGTCGCACATCATCATGTTGCTGACTGTAAATATCTTAATAGCGCAGTTCATTGCGTTTCCTCCTTCTCCTGTTAAGTCTTTAGCTAAGTTGCAGGAAATTTTATCGTTATTTGTTTTAAATGTCAATAGTGTAATTTATGTTAAAAAAGCAGACTTGCCTAAGTAATGAAATTTACCGCTTAGGCAGATGAAAAATGAATTGTGGCTGTAGCGTATTCTCTCTTTTTGTGATAAAAGAGAAGATATTTTTTGCTGAGGCGAAATAAGAGAGATGTTCAGGGGGGATTAATTTTGCGAATAGCTGTACTGGTGAAGCAGGTTCCGGCAGTTGATACAGTAAAAATTGACGAAAAAAGCGGTACGATGGTTCGTGACGGAGTTGAAGCTGAGCTTAACCCGCCTGATTTGCATGCGGTTGAGGCGGCTGTATCGATAAAAGAAAAAAGCGGCTGTGAAAATATCGAAATTACTGCTTTTACCATGGGGCCGCCCCAGGCGAGAAAAGTTGTCTCGTACGCAGTTGCCATGGGCTGCGACAAGGCGGTGCTGATTTCGGACAGAAAGTTCGGTGGTGCGGATACCCTCGCTACAGCAAGGACGCTTTCAAAAGCAATAATGAAAGAAGGGCCTTTTGATCTTATTTTTGCCGGAGAGAGAGCTACAGATGGAGAGACAGGACAAGTCGGGCCTGCTGTAGCGGAGTTTTTACATATGCCGGTTCTGACATTCGTAAGCAGCATAGAATCTCTTGGCGATGGGATGATTACTGTTGTGCGTTCAGTTGAGGGCGGTCGCGAAAAAGTAGCGGCTCCGCTTCCCGCCTTTGTCATTCCGGTTAAGGAAATAAATACTCCTAGGCTGTGTACTTTGTCAGGAAAACTGCGTGCGAAGGCTGCGGCGGTTACAGAACTAAACGCCGAAGATATCGGACTGAAGGATGAATACGCCGGGCTTAAAGGTTCCGCAACTCAAGTAGTTAAAGTTACCTATCCAAAAATTACCCGTAAGGGCAGAAAGATTACTGCTGCTGCGGATTTCAGCGGTGCGGTCGAGACGCTGCTCACAATACTGGAAGAAAAAGGTTTTACGGAGGTAGGAAAATAATGGACGGGACGAACGAAGTTTGGACTTTAGCCGAGGTTCGTGACGGGGAGATGTGCGCTGTCTCACGTGAACTTCTTGCTTGGGGACGGGAGCTTGCAGACGAGCTTAAGTCCCCTCTTGCCAGTATCGTTTTGGGAAATGGCGTAGAGGCGGCGCAAGCGGAAGAACTGATAAAGTTCGGCGCGGATAAAATATACTTGGTTGAAAGTGAAGAATTGACAAATTTTAAAGCTGACAGCGCGGTAAGTGCGCTTGAAGTGCTGATAAATAAATACTGTCCATCGATTTTTATTGCCTCAGCCACAACAAGAGGGCGCACTGTCATGCCGATGCTCAGCGCCAGACTTGGCTGTGGACTTACCGCTGACTGTACGGAGATGTCCATAGAGAGCGGAAGTCAAAGACTCATACAGACCCGCCCTGCAATTGGTGGCAACGTGATGGCGGATATCAAAACAAAAGGACGCGATCCGCAGATGTGCACGGTGCGTCCAAAATCGAAGCGTCCTCTAACAAGGGACAGCGGCAGAGAGGGCGTTATCATAAAAGAAATAATTCCCGATGACGCTCTTACATCATTGTTGCGCTTTATTGGTTTTGAGCCGGAGAAATCTTCGGGACTGCCGCTCCAAGAAGCGGACTTAATCATCGCCGGCGGCAAGGGAATGAAAAATGCGAAAAATTTTGCAAAACTCGCAGAGCTGGCATCTCTGCTCGGCGGTACGGTAGGTGCGTCCAGAATGGCTGTAGACATAGGCTGGGCACCATATTCCGCGCAGGTGGGACTAAGTGGGAAATCGGTAACGCCGCGAATATACCTTGCCTTTGGCATCTCCGGAGCAGTGCAGCACATTGCGGGCATGTCCGGAGCGGAAATAATTGCGGCAATTAACCATGACCCGGAAGCGCCTATTTTTAGGGTAGCTGACATTGCGATAGAGGGTGACGCGATGGAGATACTCAACGCACTGATTGCAAAAATAAAAGAACGGAAGAACGCCTGATGAATGGTTACGGAGAGCTCACAGAGGCGGTCTGTGATGAACTGCGCTCTGTGCTGGGGCGAGGCGGTCTTGTATGTAACGACATCGACACTTTGGATAATTACGCATGGGACCAAGCCGGGCGTGTTTGGGGGCACATGCCGGATGCGCTGGTGCGTCCGGAAAATACCGCTCAAGTGAGTGCGGTGATGAAAATAGCCTCCAAATACAGAATACCCGTGACCCCGCGCGGAGCAGGCAGCGGTCTTAACGGCGGTGCTGTTCCCCTTGTAGGGGGTATCGTACTTTCCTTGGTGCGCATGAATAAGATATTGGAAATAGACCCCATAAACCGTGTTGCGGTAGTGGAGCCTGGCGTGGTTACAAACGACCTCTGCCGTGCCGCTGCCGAAAAGGGTTTTCTTTATGCCGGATATCCCATGAGCACGGAGACCAGCTTTATCGGCGGCAACTTTGCAACCAACGCCGGTGGCGGTAAAGTTATTCGCTACGGTAACACTCGCCGTCACGTTATCGGTGCCGAAGTGGTACTAACCTCCGGTGAGGTGTTGGAACTCGGCGGGCGTTTCCGAAAAGACACCTGGGGATACAATATTTTGAGCCTTCTCTGTGGCAGCGAAGGAACTCTTGCCGTTACCACAAAATTGACGGTGAATCTCGAAGCCGCACCTGGTAAGGTTGTAAATCTACTGGCCTGCTATCCTACTTTGGAATCACTTGTAGAAAGTGTCGCTAAAATAATCGGTTCCGGTAAGAGAATTCTTTCCTGTGAGTTTATGGACAGAAACTTGGTCAAATACACCACGGAATATTTAAGCTGTAAACTTCCGGAACAAGATCAGAGCGAAGGCTATCTGCTTATCCAAGTTGAAGGAGATACCGATGAGGAGCTGGAAGCAGGATATGAGAAAGTCGGTAAAATCTGCATGGAGCACGGTGCCTTTGAGGTCTTTATCGCCGAAAGCCGCACGGACTCAGCTGCAATGTGGAATGTGCGTCAAAATGGGCTGGAAGGAATGAGAGCGAGAGACCCATACGCCTGCGCCTCGGGAGATCTGATGGTGCCCCTTTCCGAAGTACCTGAGATGATTCGCCGCATAGTTAAAATCAGCAAAGAATGGCATGTTGAAATTGGCATTATTTCCCATATAGGTGACGGCAATATCCACCCGATACCTATGAAGCCTGACGGAATGACGCCTCAAGAGTGGTCTGTCTATGCGGAAGAATTCTTCGCCGTACTTATTAAAGAGGCTATCTCTTTAGGAGGTGTCGGCAGTGGAGAGCATGGTGTCGGGCACGTGAAACAAAAAGTTCTGACGGAGAGCAAATCAGAGGCGGAGCTGACAGTTATGAGGGGAATAAAAGCAGCCTTCGACCCGCTGAATATTCTCAATCCAGGGAAGATGTTCTCCCAGCTGGAAGAGTCTTTATTGACTAAATAATATTGGCGAAGAACGGTGCCAGAACTACGGTTAGCAGTCCTGCCAACGCTATTGCCAACCCGCTCATAGCTCCCTCTGTTTCTCCTATTTCCATGGCTTTTGTTGTGCCGATGGCGTGAGATGAAGATCCGATGGCTATTCCCCTTGCTATCGGATCTTCTATTTTTAAAATGCGGCACAAAGGTTCGGCGATAATATTGCCGATTATACCGGTGATGATAATCGCAACAGCTGTGATATTCGCCATACCTCCCAACTCTTCGGAAACTCCCATACCGATGGCTGTGGTAATGGATTTGGGAATAAATGTCACGTATTGCAGGTGGGAGAGTCCCAACAACGATGAAAGCACCAGCACGCTTGAAATGCTGGAGATGACGCCCATGAATATTCCCGTAATAATTGCCGTGAGATTTCGTGTTATCAAAATGCGCTTTTCATACAGGGGAAGGGCAAGGCAGATTGTTGCCGGTGTCAGTAGATAGCTGATGTATATGGCGCTTTTGCTGTACGTATCATAATCTACTTTTGTTAAAGTTAGAAAAGCGATGACAAAAAGTATCGCGAAGAGAAGCGGATTGAAAAAATCTGAACGCAGCCGTTTTTTCAGCGCAGCTCCTGCCATATATCCTACAAGGCTGATAAAAGCACCGAAAAATAAAGAATCGGAAAAGAAACCCATTTTAGTTACTCCTCTTTTTTCTTCTGATAATAAGCTGTACAGAAATGCCTGTGAGAGCCATAACAAAAATTGTCGTAAAAAGAATGATAAGGGCCGATTGCAGGTACAAACCTTCAAGTATTTTATAATGCTTCATTACGCCTACGGCGGCGGGAATAAACATAATCGGCATAATTTCAATTAAAAAATAGGCGCTCTCCTTAATTTGGCTAACCTTGATAATTTTGCAGCAAAGCGCCGCAAAGAGGAGAATCAAACCGTAGATGCTTGCCGGAATAGGCAGAGGCAAAAAATCTTTGATGATTTCGGCGATGAAAGTAATTACCATTATTATCGAAAATTGCCATAAATATTTCATGTTAAAACACCTCTTAAGGACAAACTTTTTTTATGATATTTTATAAATCAATGCGGGTCAAGTAATCTTCCGCATTAAGGAGCTGCTGATTACATGCGCCGCTCGCATATCAGACAGCCTCAGCCTGCCTGATATATAAACCAAGAGATTGATAAAGAAACTAAGTTGTTATCGTAAGTCAAAAATTTTGCCTCTCCGCTGATAATCAGACGGCGGCACGCCGATCATTGAAGGATTGCTATTTTTAATCAGCTTTTACTTAAATATTTTGGTTTTAATTTCTGCGGAGGAGGCAATGAATTTCGCTAATTTCTTGTGCTGCTTTGCATCTTGCCGGACAAAGAGGTTAGTGGCCAAAACAGATACCTTAACACTTGCATGTTTTAAACTACAGTGCTAATATTCCCTCTATTGATATTTAGCCTTGTTGGGGGTTTTACTATGAAGTCAGCACTGTCTCTCACAACAAAAAAATATTTCTACTGGTGGTGGCTCTAGCAGCCCGCCGGTTCACTGCTGTGTGATTACAGAGGGACTGGAAGGGATTCAATTCTTCCTGTCCCTCTTTTTGTATGTTCAGCCGAGAGGGATAAGCGTATCCTCTCGGCTGTTTTTATTTTGTGGGGGGGTGACAGTTTTAAAATTTGAATAACAGAGAACTACAAACAGGCGGTTGACACAGACTAGCAGAGCAAAGCAGAGACGGACGCCGGAGATCAATTTGGTCCCGGCGTATAGAATAAGCGGAGGAGAGATTTTGATGAAAAAGTTTGACCAATGTGCGGCAGGATTTCCTGTAGAGGGACGATATGGAGAATTCGGCGGTTCATACATTCCCGAGTTTTTACAGCCGGTAATTGACGAGGTGGCGTATGAGTACCAAAAGTGCCAAGATGACCCGGAGTTTAAAAAAGAATATCTCCGTCTGCTTAAGGAGTACGTGGGCAGACCCTCGGCGATAACTGAGTGCGTGAATCTGACAAAAATAGTTGGTGGAGCTAAGATATTTCTCAAAAGAGAAGACCTTAATCACACAGGTGCGCACAAAATAAACAACTGTATCGGCCAGGCACTTTTAGCACACCGCATGGGTAAGAAAAAAATTATCGCGGAAACAGGTGCGGGTATGCACGGAGTGGCTGTGGCCACAGTCGCAGCTCTAATGGGAATGGAATGTGACGTCTACATGGGTGCTGTTGATGTGAAGCGTCAGGCTCCCAACGTGCTGCGTATGAAAGCTCTCGGTGCGAGAGTTGTCTCTGTAGAAGATGGTCAGCAGACTCTCAAAGAGGCTGTTGATGCTGCTTTCTCCGCTCTTTGTCGCGATACTTCACTCTTTTATCTTATCGGTTCGGCTGTAGGTCCCCATCCATATCCGCAAATGGTTCAAGATTTTCAGCGCATTATCGGAGATGAGGCGAGAGAACAAATGCTGGCACGCAGCGGCTGTTTGCCGGACGCTGTTGTTGCCTGTGTCGGCGGAGGCAGCAACGCCATTGGTCTGTTCACGGCTTTTATCCCCGATGAGACGGTGCGCATCATCGGCGTGGAACCGGCAGGTCGGGGCTTGAAATATGGGGATCACGCTGCAACTTTAACAATGGGGGCGCACGGTGTGCTCCATGGATTTAAAAGTTACGTGCTCACAGATGATAAGGGCGACGCCGCCGAAGTCGATTCCATCGCCTCCGGTTTGGACTCCCCCTCCGTTGGAGCGGCTCACGCAGCTCTAAAAGAGAGCGGACGAGGAGAATATATCTGTGCGGATGACAATGAGGCGATAGCGGCATTTAAGTTACTTTGCCGCTCAGAGGGAATAATTCCCGCTCTTGAAAGTGCCCATGCATTGGCGGGAGCGATGAAAATCGCCCAAGCCATGGACAGTGGTCAAATTGTGTTGGTAAACCTTTCGGGCCGCGGTGACAAGGACATGGAGACAATAGAAAAACTGGGAATCATTAATTAACAAAGTGGTACAAGGAAGATATATGGCAGTTTCAAACCGCAGGTCTGATTTTCCACTTTAATTTATGTGGGAAATCAGACCTCTGCTGTTTAGCCCCATACTTTAGGGAACAGATGGTTATTATATGTAATGCCTGCGCAACAGGCAGGCGCAGATGGGAGTGGCTGTCTATTTGACAAATAAAGCAGCCGACTTATGAAGAGGTCAAGTTCGACTCTCGCACAAAACGGACAGACGCCGTTTTGGCTTTATGCTTTGAGCTGGCGGCACGTATAGCCATCAGACGATACGCCGGTTGTAATTGAAGGCGTGCTATCTAATCAGCGTTTTCTTGATTTGTCGGTTAGGGCGCAGATGATGTATGATATTTTAAGCTCTTTGCAGGGACGGTGGAGAGCTTGCAGAAAACAACGATCCTCAAAAGTGCAGGCAAAAAACATCAGGGTTCGCGGATCGGGGGTTGCCAGCTTTGAACAAGCGATATATTGCTATTATATTATCTGTATTATTTATTGACCAAGCAACCAAAAGGATCGCGGAAAAAGCGGGTCTGCAGCTTCACCTAAACTCCGGCGTGAGCATGGGGTTTTTTAAGGGACATGGACTGTTTTTGACAGCTCTTATCGGGCTGATGCTGCTGTTTCTGTTTGCTGTGATATTCTGCAAAAAAAGCCCCTTGAAGAATAATCAAAGGGCTTTTATGTCAGTAATGGCCGGAGGTGCCGCGGGTAATTATATTGACAGAGTTATCTGCGGATCTGTCGTTGACTGGATAACCTTGCCTTTCTCAGCTAATTTTTTCAGCGGCGGCCTAAAGTTTAATTGTGCGGACATCGCCGTTTACGGGGGCGCTTTCATGGTGTTGCTCTTAATATTTAAAAATATACGAGAGCACTGAACTTATTGTTTATTCGCCGTCCATAAATGGGTAAGCGAAATTTGATGCAGGCAAGAGTGTCTCTTTTACCGTCCGTACCGACACCCAACGCAGTAAATTCAATTCGCTGCCGGCTTTGTCGTTTGTCCCAGATGCGCGCCCACCGCCGAAGGGCTGTAAGGCCACACAGGCTCCGGTAGGCTTGTCGTTGATATAGAAATTGCCGGCTGCATACTTTAACACTTCGTTTGCTCTCCTAATAGCGTTTCTGTCCCTAGCGAAGATACTTCCAGTAAGAGCATAGGGGGAGGTCCCGTCGCAAATTTTTAAAGTCTCTTCAAATTTGTCGTCATCGTAAACATAGAGAGTAAAGATAGGCCCAAAAATTTCTTCTTCCATGGACTTAAAGTGGGGATTGTCTGTTTTTATAATTGTAGGTTGTACGAAATAACCGAGACTTTTATCCCCGGTTCCTCCGAAAATAATCTCTGCTTCTGGGGAGGTCTTTGCGTAATTGATGTAATCCATGCAGTTGTCGAAAGACGGCTCATCAATAACTGCGTTGACAAAGTTGCGAAAATCCCGCGGATCGCCGACTTTGACCTCAGCCGCCATCTCGCTCAGTATTTCTCTCAACTCATTCCACCTGCTTTGGGGTATATATCCGCGCGAGGCGGCGGAACACTTTTGTCCTTGGTATTCAAAGGCGCCTCTTATAATTGCAGTCGCTGTCTCTCGTGCATCGGCTGAGGCGTGCATAAAGATAAAATCCTTTCCTCCTGTCTCGCCGACAATCCTCGGATACGAGCGGTAGTTTTCAATATTTTCGGCGACACCTTTCCAAAGGCCGTTGAACACTTTTGTTGAGCCGGTGAAATGTATGCCGGCCAAGTCCTTACTGGCGAGAACCACCTTACTGCTTATTGCTCCTGAGCCCGGAATAAAATTCAGCACACCTGCCGGCAGCCCCGCTTCCATAAATATTTTCATTAAATAATAGCTGGAAAGAAGGGAGGTGGTGGCAGGTTTCCACAGCACCGTATTGCCCATCAGCACCGGAGCCATTGGCAGATTGGCGGCTATGGCTGTAAAGTTAAAAGGAGTCACTGCATAGACAAAACCTTCAAGTGCCCGGTATTCCATATAGTTAATAGCACCGTACTCTGATGAGGGCTGATTAAGATATATGTTGCTCATAAAATGTGCGCCGAAGCGAAAATAGTCTATTGTTTCGCTGGCGGCCTCTATCTCTGCCTGCCAGGCGTTTTTGCTCTGTCCCATCATTGTCGCGGCGTTAAGAATATAGCGATATTTTTTATCAATCAGCTCAGCTATTCTCATCATAATGGCCGCCCTGTCTGTGCAGGGCATCGCTGACCACTCACGATGGGCATCCATGGCTGACTCTATAGCCAACTTAACATCAGATTCTTTCGCTTTGTGATAAACGCCAAGTTTGTGGCTGTGGCAGTGGGGCATCACAATATCGCCGGTATCTCCTGTCCGTATCTCTTTGCCGTTGATTATCAACGGCACCTCGATAAATTGAGAAGAGACATAATCTATTGCTTCTTTAAGCAGTTTCCTATCTTCCGAACCATGTGCGTAATCTCTTGAAGCGTTGTTTTGCGGTTTTGCGTATGAATAAAGCAAATTTCCCATAATAAGGTCTCCCTTCGATTTTCATATACGCAACTATGTTGCATGTACGGATCAAATATTAAATGCAGCCTTGCTATGAGTCAATTGCCGTGTAGCGGTTTTTTTAAGGTATAAGTGATGTTTTATGAAAAATAGCATATATTAACTAAACAAAATCGCCAATGAGAAAATTTTGTTAGGGTGTGAATTTGTGCGGCATTAATATGAAAAAGTTTATTTTTTATCTGCCGTCTTGCGGAGGTTATTTGAAATTTTATATTGCCGCAGATGCTTATTTTCTTCTACAATTTTTCCGTTTTTAAGAGTACAATAAATATCTATGTGTAAAGATAATTTTTGCGTTTTATATAGAGAGGGGTTTTGTTATGAAAGTTGTTAACGAGATACGTGGATTTAAATCCCCACGCATCAGTGCGGAAGGAATAGCGGAGCTAAAAGAGGCCTCACGCCTGGGAAGGCTATACTCTGTTATCGCCACATCTGTTGCCAAAAGCGGCCATCCCGGAGGAGCTCTCTCTTCGATGGACATCTATATGACGCTTCTCGGTGCCGCCAATGTTTGTCCGCAATGCGCAGACTCTGTTGACAGAGATAGAATCGTTGTCAGCCACGGACACACTTCTGCCGGGTTCTATTCCGCGCTTGCCGCCTATGGTTTTTTTGAGCCTGAAGCGATGTATGCGAATTTTCGCCGCACAGGCAGCGCATTTCAGGGGCATGTAGAACGTGATGTTCCCGGAGTGGACTGGGGAACCGGCAATTTAGGACAGGGACTTGCTGCCGGAGTTGGGTTCGCCCTAGCAGCGCGGGCATGCGGTTCTCAGGCGAAAACTTGGGTGGTGATGGGTGACGGTGAACAGGTCAAGGGACAGCTTGCCGAAGCGCGCAGGGTCGCTGTCAAGGAGCGCCTGTTTAACCTTACTGCCATTGTTGACTGGAATGATATTCAGATAAGCGGGCACCTTAACGATGTCATGCCGGCAGACATTGCTGAACTTTGGCGGGCTGACGGCTGGCACGTTATCGAATGTGACGGACACTCCCATGGCAAAATTTATGAATCCATGAAAGCCGCATTGGAATACAAAGGCTGTGCGGTGATTCTTTGCCGCACGGTAATGGGCAGAGGAGTCTCCTACATGCAGAACATTCCTGATTACCACGGAAAGACTGTTTCGGGCGAAAAGTTGGAGATGGCTTTAAAGGAACTCGGCGGCAGCATGGAGATGTTTGAGCTGGCTCTTGCCGCACGTAAGGGAGACCTTCCCCGTGGGCGCGAAGTCAAGGCGCAGGCCGCTGTTTTGGATTTTGGAACCCCGCGTGTTTACACAAAAGATGACAAGAAAGACAATCGCGGCGCATTTGGCACTGCCTTGGCTGAAGTCGGAGAGCGCAACTACAAAAAAAATGGCTCTACGCCGATTTTGGTTTTTGACTGCGATCTTGCCGGCTCTGTAAAGGTAGATGGCTTTGCCAAGGTTTGTCCCGATAACTTTATCGAAATAGGTATCCAGGAACATGCGGCGGCGACCATCGCCGGTGCGGCCTCGGCGGCCGGAGTGGTCTCCGTGTGGGCAGATTTTGGTGTATTCGCCGCCGATGAAGTCTATAACCAGCAGCGTCTAAACGACATTAACAGAGCAGGGACAAAGACCGTCCTTACCCATGTGGGGCTTGATGTGGGCGAAGACGGCATGACACACCAGTGCATTGACTACGTTGGTCTTTTCCGCAACACCTTTGGCTGGAAAGTAGTTGTTCCTGCAGACCCGAACCAGACAGACAGAGCTACACGTTGGATGCTCTCCGCTGTAGGCAATGTGTGCCTGGCTATGGGCAGGAGCGTTTTGCCTGTTATTCTCAAAGAGGACGGTACGCCCTTCTTTGACGGGGATTATAAATTCAGATATGGTGCTATCGATAAAATTCGCGATGGCAAAGATGCGGTTATCTTGTCTATGGGACATTTCGCCGGGCGTGCTCTGGCCGCGCGTGAATTGCTGGCGGCAGAGGGTATCAGTGTAAAAGTTCTCCATTGCGCCTCGCCATTGGGAATGGATAGTGGTGAACTCTTTGAGCATATCGGAGCACTCCCTGTTGTAACATGCGAAGATCACCATGCGGACAGCGGACTCGGAGCTGCTGTGGCGATGATGGCTGCCCGTTCGGGGCTAGCCATTAAGCTGGCAAACATGGGAGTCACTCGCTATGGCTGCTCAGGACCCGGTGAAGAAGTTATGGCAGATATGAAGCTTGCCCCAAGAGATATCGCCGATACCGTCAAAGGACTGCTCAACTAGATGCTGCGGGCAGGAGACCTTGTATTCATCTGGAATCCCAAAAAGGGAGATAACTTTCTTGTAAAGATAGATCCTGGGCAGTCGCTGGGGACCCACTTCGGCCAGATAAAGCATTCTGAACTTCTAAACCACGAGTACGGAGAGGGCGTATATACCCCTAAGGGAGAGCTTTATTACCTGCTGCGCCCAACGTTGGCGGGCTTTACCCGACGTATAAAAAGACAGACACAAATCGTCTTTCCCAAAGACGCCGGTTTTATTTTGCAACATATGAATATTTTCCCAGGATGCACCGTTGTGGAGTGCGGAACAGGCTCGGGAAGCCTTTGCTGCACATTTGCGCATTTTGTCGGTGATACGGGCAAAGTCTGCACATACGACAGGCGCGAGGATTTCTCTGCTTTGGCCAAAAAAAACGCTGAAAAATGGGGAGTGGCTCACAGGATAGAATTCAATGTGCGTGACCTGTCAGAAGGGTTTAAAGAGCGCAACGCCGACGCGGTCTTTTTGGATGTGCCCACCCCATGGGATTTCATTGACAAAGCCTATGAAGCCTTAGCTCCGGGGTGCCACCTGGGAGTGTTAGTCCCCACCACTAATCAGCTGTCGGCGACAATAGAAAAATTACAAGAATACGGCTTTGTCGATATCAACGCGGTGGAACTGATGCTGCGCTATTTTAAGACAGACTATAAACGTATACGCCCTGAGGATATGATGATAGGGCACACAGGCTATTTGGTTTTTGCCGTCAAAACGCTGCCTCTGCCCGAACCTCCCGTTGCCGCGGAAGAGAGCGATGACGCCGGCTGCGTGTGCGGTGGTGCCTCCGAGCACGGAGAAGGGGAGTAACCCTTTTGGAGCAGGAGCGGCTGCTTCTTCACATTTGCTGTGCCCCTGACGCGGCTGTCCCCTGGCCGGAACTGCTGAAAGAGGGTTTTGACGCGGAAGGATTCTTTTACGGCGGCAATATTCATCCGCGTGAGGAATATGACAAAAGAGCGGACGCACTTCGCTCTCTTTGTGCCTATATCGGAGCTGTGGCAATCTTTCCGGACTATGAGACCTCTTCTTGGTTTGCGGCAACTGCTGAACTCAAAGAAGAACCGGAACGGGGGCGCCGCTGTGTTGTCTGTTTCCGTCTACAGCTGGAGGCTGCTGCGTGCTATGCGCAGGCTCATGGCTATACTCATCTCTCGACGACTTTAACCATCAGCCCGCATAAAGACCCGGTGCTTATAAACGCCATCGGGCGTGAGGCGGCGGAAAAACGTGGACTGGTGTGGGTGGAAAAGGTGTGGCGCAAAAACAACGGTTTTAAAAAATCAGTTGAAGAGAGCCTGCGCTTGGGTATTTACCGGCAGAATTATTGTGGCTGTGCTTATTCATTGCAAAAGGGGTGATTTTTGTGAATGATAAAATTCCACCTTCGGGGAAATTATCTCCCGAATCACTTAAACGCAACATTCTTCGCTATGTAGGAGCTGCGCGTCCTGAACTTTTAATAGGGGCGGCCGTCGGCGAAGATGCGGCGGTAATCGAATGGCCGCAGGGAAAGTTTCTGGTCTTTTCATCAGACCCTATTGTAGGCGCAGACAAAGATGCTGGGCGTCTCTTGGTTCGCATTAATTCCAACGATATCGCCTCAAAAGGCGGTGACCCTGCCTATCTGGCTGTCACCTTGATCCTGCCGCCTTCCTTCGGTGAAGAGGGTGCTGCCCGCTTAATGAAAGAAATTCACGAGGAATGTGTGATTGAGGGAATTGCTGTTGCGGGAGGGCATACGGAATTTAACGATCTATATGACCGGCCGGTGATTATGGGAGCTTTGATCGGTACAGCTGATAAAGTGATGAGAGCCACAGACATCAAAAGCGGTGACCTGCTTATTGTTACAAAACACCTTGGCATTGAGGGAATGTCCATCCTCGCTACGGACAGACCCGATTTACTGCGTTCATTTATGACGGAAGAAGAAATCTCCGAGGTGCGCTTGTGGTCGGAGATGACATCTGTTTTAGCGGAATCCAAATACCTGCGCAGCGCGGCTAAGTTCATGCATGACCCTACCGAGGGTGGATTTCTGGGCGGAATTAACGAGATATCCTCTCTCAGCGGCCTGACGGCGGAACTTGACTACGAATCGCTGCCGATTCACCCTTTGACAAGAAGAGCGGCGGATAAACTGGGCTTTGACCCTCTGCATCTGATAGCCTCCGGCAGTCTTTTGGCCGTGGTTCCCGAGGCGGAGGCGGAGTCAGTGTTGGAATCCTTGTCACTCGCAGGTTTTGACTCGGTGGTTGTCGGACGAATGGGAGACAAGCTTACCGAGACTCTGCCTGACCCGAAAGAAGAGCTTTGGCGTCTGCTAAAAATGGAGCGGTGTGAATGAAGGATAATGTTATTAAAAGAGCGGAGATGTTGGCGGCATCTCTAAAACAGCACGGTGCTGATGCGTTTGTGGTTTTAAACGATGAAGACTCCAACTGGGAAAGCCTCTATTATCTCAGCGGCTTCAGAGGTACGGCGGGGGCTCTGGCGGTCTTTGCCGACGGCTCGTCGGAAATGATTTTGGACGGACGCTACATAGAACAGGGGAGAGAGCAGTCTCCTCACAAAATTTTTCCGCTCGATCAGAGATTAGTCCATGACATCAGCGAGCGCCTTAATGTGCACGGTGCGAAAAAGATTCTTTGTGAGGCGGATAAAACCTCTCATCGAACTTGGGAGTCACTGGCAGCGCCGACTTTGGACGTTGAAGACGGGACAGCTTTAATAAAATATTTGCGGCGGACAAAAGCTCCCCTGGAAGTTGACTGCATAATCAAAGCTGCGGATATTGCCGCTGAAGCCTTTCTTGGGGCGATAGACAACTTTCGCATCGGCATGACGGAAAAAGAATTTGAGGCTTTTCTCAATTACAAAATCAACCTGCTGGGGGGCGAAAGCGGCTTTGACATGGTTGTCGCCTCCGGCGTCAGAAGCGCAATGCCGCATGGACGCGCCAGCGAAAAAGAAATCAAAAAGGGAGAGTGGGTCACTGTCGATTTCAGTGCCAGATACCAAGGTTACTTCTGTGACATCACTAGAAATTTTTCTGTAGGCGAGCCTGACGAAAGAGCTCTCTTCCTGCATGATGTGCTGCAGAAGGCCCATCGGGCTGGAGCTGATAATATCAAAGCAGGAAAAAGCGGGACGGAGATTCACAACGCCTCTTTGAAAGTATTGGAACGCTATGGAGTTGGGGACAAAATGACACATAGCCTCGGGCACGGCTTTGGTCTGGAAATTCATGAAGCTCCCTACCTCTCGCCTCGTCGCGACGACACCCTGCAGCTTGGCGATATCGTCACAATTGAGCCCGGCGTATATTTTGAAGGGTGGGGCGGACTTCGTCTTGAGGACGATTATCTGGTGACGGATAATGGTTCAAAAAGGCTTACAGACAGACTTAATCAGTGTTTCTACCGTATTTAACCGAGGATTAATATATGATAATCGTTTCAATATGAAGGGCATTCTCGTGCTCTGATAAGAGGGGGACAATCTTTATGACAAAGTATGTTTGCACAGTTTGCGGTTATGTATATGATCCTGAAGCCGGCGATCCTGATTCAGGAATAGCGCCCGGGACACCATTTGAAGAAATCCCCGATGACTGGGCATGCCCTGTCTGCGGCGTAGCAAAGGACATGTTTGAAGCTCAGTAAAAAACGTCTTACTAAATTTTAGTCATATAGTAAAAGCCCCTCTGCCTGATGCAGAGGGGCTTTTCTATTTTTTGCTGACTGTATTTGGCAGCTGCGGAAGCTTTTTGCCAAGATAGATCGGTTTTAATACTGTGACTGGAAAACTTTAACCTCTGCCATATCTTTGCCGTCTTTTGAAGTCAGCTTAACCTTAGCCTCTCTGTTTTCCCCTGTATTATTTGGGGATACCGTTATGTGAATAGCGGTGCTTTCGCCGTTTGTCGAAGTACCTGATGTCTCCTGTATTTTGCACCAGTTTTGGCTGCTTTCAGAAGTCCAATCTTTAGCCGAAACTAGTTTCACGCTTTTGCTCTCTCCGGACTTGGTGAAGTCCACCTGCCCTGCTGAGAGGACGATGAGCGGCGGTTTGCTCAGCGGAACTAAAAATGTTTTATTGAGAGTTTTCCATGATCTGTGTTTAGCGGCGGTATGTTCGATGTAGAAAACGTTGACGGCCCCTTCACTTTGTCCAAGCTGCCATCCGAATTCTGATATGAAGCTGAGATCGTTCTTTTGGTCGCTAAAATCTCTCGGGACACACCATACCCACTGGTTAACAGGCTGGAAGTTGCTTCTGGAAAGGAGCGGAGCGTCCTTAAGATCTGTCCAATAGAAGTATCTTGAGCCGTTTTCGGGATTTTTAAATTCATATTCCCACGAAGCCATATCTCTTTTGCCATCGTCTCCGCACCTGTCGTTGACCCTACAGTCGCTTACATTAAAGGATTCTGACGAAGAATAGCTGACTCCCCCACTCAGACCGCCTGTGGCGGTAAGGCCGCTGAACCCGATGTTTCCCTCTGCCGACCATGTGTATCCGCTAGTCACAGTCGTTACTTCGTTGGCATTTTGGGGGGAGGATTTGACAAGAGGAACTTCTGCATAGTTGAACTCTTCCCAGTAATTTTTGAAAGTATACTTTCTTGTTTGTCCCTCTACCTTGGCTGTGTATATTTTAGGATAGCTGACGTGCCCCTCTTGAGTTCTCCTCCATTCAGAGGATGGGTTCAGCTGTGCTGACTGGCTGATTAAGTAGTAGTCCTTCTTTTGCTTGAAACTGTGGCAAGAATATATTGTATATCTTATTGTGTAGGTTTGCTTGCCTGTGGACAAGTCTCTGTCCCACACCGAAGCCGATGCCAGAGTTCTCAAGTCATCTGCTGAGTTTTTTTGTCTTTCTGCTGAGAGCTGAGTAATGCGTTCATTTCCGCTAGTTGCCCAACTGATAAAATTTTGCACGCGGTGTCTCATTATTGCGGCGTTGTCGGATCCGGATGGCTTGTCTGTGCTGACAGTCCTGCTGTTGCTGATGACTTCACTCTTTTCGCTATTTTCATCGCCGCTGATAATGTATTCTTTTTCCTCTGTCTCTAAAGGTAACTGAGGGGCGGGGGCGTCGTTCGTTGAGACAAAGAAAAATGTGTTGCCTTCTCGTTTTTCAACGGCGAAAAGTTCAACAGGCACATCTGCGGATTCCGTTTTGAAGTTAGGCTCAATCCCTATTTTGCTGAGGAAATTGTTTATCTCTTTTTCGTCAGCGTGCTCGATAACCACAGGCTGCCCCGCCGCTAGCGTAGCCTTGGCTCCTGCTGCGGTGGCATCGTCTATTTCGCTATTGTCGGCGCGGCTGATAATAAGCATCCTATCTGTACTCTTGTTATCGTATCGAGCTTCGTCCAGATAATCTGTCAAAGCTCCAGCCATATCTCCGTGGAGCTCTCCGTCAATATAAGCCTTAACAGGAGGGCGGCTATCTCCTCCGCTTCCACCGCATCCGCCACCTGTGACTACCGCTGTCAGAGCCAAGATAGCCGCGGCCAAGAGGCAATTTTTCTTGAAATTCATAATAACACTCCAATCTGTTGATATCTACTGCCGATGATAGACGGCTTCGCGCATCTTAAAAGCCGTCTATACAGAATTATACTACATAAGGTTTGTAAATTAAAATAGTTTTTCGGTACAATAAGAATTAAAGTTGTCAAGATGGTTTTTCTCAAACTTCACAACGCGGCAATTGTAAGGATGCTTTTTCTTCCGTAAAAGCTGTGATAATGATTCTTCTTGTGCGGTAGTATGGGGCCGCTGTCATAACAGAGTAATATTGTTCAGTGAGAGGGTACGCTATCATATCTTATTATGTATTACGTTTAAATTATTCAGCATCAGCCAGCTCTTAATCAATATGAGCAGATGGAAAATGCTGCTGTTAAAGAGACCATTCCACAGTCACGGGATTGTCTTAAAAAATTAAAATCCGCGGTGTGTGGCATAATTTACTTGGTTTTTGCCTTCACTTGCTCTGCGGTGCTAATGGGATTATCATTAAAGCAAATAAGGTAACGGCATTAAAACAGATGCCGAGACTGCTTATGGAGGCGGTTGAGTTGGATAAAAGAGCATACCTTCTTGGTATGATTAAAGATCTTGTAAATATTCCCAGTGTTACGGAAAGTACAGAAGAGAGCGCTCCCGGGCTTTGGATAAGGGAAAGGCTTGCGAAGCTCCCATATTTTAAAGAAAATCCATATCACATAAAGTGGATCCCCACGCCGCTGGAAGGCTCTAAATCTCTTTTGCATTCTCTGGTTGTCAGGGTTGACGCAGCAACGCCCACAAACAGAACCATATTAATGATAAGCCACTATGACGTGGTGGATGTGAAAATATACGGCGACCTTGCCAAATATGCCTTTGATGTTGATAAAATCACCTATATGCTTTCAAAAACAGCAGAGGAAGAGGTGATATATGGCAGAGGCTCGATGGATATGAAGTGCGGTGTAGCCCTTGAAGTAGATATTCTTGAAGAATTTGCCTCCAATAGAAAATTGTTTGATGTCAACATTGTGGCCGCCTTTGTCGGAGACGAGGAAAACGCTTCGGCTGGGATGAGAGGGGTGCTTCCCGCCCTTGCCGAAATGCAGGCGGACGGAACTGATTTTCTCGCTGCGCTTAATACGGAGCCGGGGGAGGCTGGACGATCGGGACTTACCGGCCCGATGATTTTTTTGGGGACGTTGGGGAAGATAATGCCCAGCTTTTACGTCAAGGGAAAGGCTGCTCACGTAGGCAGCTGCTACCAAGGATTTTCCTCCGCTCTGGCGGTATCTCACATTGTAAAGCTGGCTGAGGGAGCTCCTGGTTTGGCTGACCCGCTACACGGCAGAAGCCAGCCCTCGTGGATTTGTCTGGATATGAGTGTTCTCAAAGAGGGATACAGTGTTACCGTACCGGATAGAGCTTACGCCTATTTTAACTGCTTTACCACTACGAACAGCCCAGCCGTTGTGATGGAGCAAATGAAAGAAATAGCCGCAGATGCCTTCGCCGCTGTATCGCGCCAGCACGCAGACTCCTGCCGTGGGCTGCTCGCACGCGGCTATGAGGGTGCAGAGTTTGATACACCCGATACCAAGGTTTATACTCTAGAAGAATTAATATGCGAGGCCAGAAAAAAATACGGCGGTGATTTTGACAGTGATCTTCACGCATATATTGAATCTATCCCCCCAGGCGCTATGAGGGAGCGCGGTGTTAAAACGGTTGATAAGATATGTGACATGAATGGCTGTGACGGCCCATATGTGGTATGTTTCTTTTTACCGCCCTGGATGCCGGTGAGAACTGATTTCAGCGAATCCCCTCGTGACATTCCGCCGATTTAAGCGGCAAGGCCTATTGCGGCGGAGCTCTTAGAGAAGCATGAGTCGACCCTGACTGAAGTTTCACATTTTGCCGGGCTTTGTGATTTGCGCTATGTGTGGGGAGTATGTTCCGCCCAACACCTTGACG
>RRZU010038583.1_pt1 | contig 19051 bp, 17 predicted proteins | sample 2165561 | NCBI WGS metagenome assembly RRZU01 (sample SAMN10456909, study PRJNA506462) | wastewater metagenome | isolation source: wastewater sludge | place: USA: Moscow, Idaho | reverse complement strand
TGTCGATCGACTGGAAATAGTTCCAGGCGGCGAGATGGCCGACGAGCGGGCCGGTGTCGAGGCCCGCGAGCTCTTCCTCGCCGACCGAGAAGGCGACGACGGGGATGTCCTCGGCCGAGATACCCTGATTGCCGAGTTCCTTGTAGAAGGGCACGTTGGAATCGCCATTGATGGTCGATACCACGGCGGTCTTCTTGCCTTCGCTGGAGAACTTCTTGATCTTGGCGATGATCGACTGGTAGTCGCTGTGGCCGAAGGGGGTGTACTCCTCCATGATGTCCGAGTCGGGGATGCCCTTGGACTTCAGGAAGGCGCGCAGGATCTTGTTCGTGGTGCGCGGGTACACATAGTCGGTGCCCAGCAGCACGAAGCGCTTGGCCGAACCGCCGTCCTTGCTCATCAGGTATTCCACCGCGGGAATGGCCTGCTGGTTCGGCGCGGCACCGGTGTAGAACACGTTCTTCGACAGCTCTTCACCTTCGTACTGCACCGGGTAGAACAGCAGCGAGTTCTTCTCCTCGAACACCGGCAGGACCGACTTGCGCGACACCGAGGTCCAGCAGCCGAAGACGACGGCGACCTTGTCCTGGTCGATCAGCTGCTTGGCCTTCTCGGCGAACAGCGGCCAGTTGGAGGCCGGATCGACCACGACCGGCTCGAGCTTCTTGCCCAGCACGCCGCCCTTGGCGTTGATCTCGTCGATCGTCATCAGCGCGACGTCCTTCAGGACGGTCTCCGAGATGGCCATCGTGCCCGACAGGCTGTGCAGGATGCCGACCTTGATGGTGTCGGCGGCCTGGGCCAGCATCGGCAGCGTGGTCACGGCGACGCCCAGGGCGACGGCGCTGAGCTTGGCGGCAAAGGAGCGACGGGAAGCTTGCATGACAGATTGACTCCGGGAAGAGGCTGAGAAGCTGACGGGGTGCGTTGGCAGCGTTGGAATGGAGTCAGTGTCGAAGTCGCGGCCGATTCGTGAAATACGCCGGATGGCGTAGTGTTTCTCCCCCCTGGATGTGCGCGACAGCGCGCGGCAGCCGATCAACTTTCATGCAGTCCCCCTGGCTCTGGTGCAGACTGCATGGCAGCAGTCTTGCCTTTCCCTCGCCCATTCACTCTCCCCTTTCCCCTTCTTCTGCAACGTCAAGCCAAGAGCACGGAGCACACACGTGATGACGACCAAGATCACCAAGGCCATCTTTCCGGTGGCGGGTCTGGGAACCCGCTTCCTGCCGGCCACCAAGGCCCTGCCCAAGGAAATGCTGCCGGTGGTGGACAAGCCGCTGATCCAGTACGCGGTCGAGGAGGCCTATGCCGCCGGCATCCGCGAGATGATCTTCGTCAACGGCCGCAACAAGCGCGCCATTCCCGACCATTTCGACACCGCCTACGAGCTCGAGACCGAGATGGAGGCCGCCGGCAAGACCGAGCTGCTGGAGACGGTGCGCTCGATCAAGCCCGACGACATGCACTGCATCTACCTGCGCCAGCCCAAGGCCCTGGGCCTGGGCCACGCGGTGCTGTGCGCCGAGCCGGTGGTGCGCGAGGAGCCCTTCGCGGTGCTGCTGGCCGATGACCTGATGGTCGGCGAGCCGCCGGTGCTCAAGCAGATGGTCGAGCAGTTCCGCGAATGGCGCACCTCGATCCTGGCGGTGCAGGAAGTGCCGGCCGAGCACACGAAACGCTACGGCATCGTCTCCGGCCGTCCGGTGGGCGATCGCATGCTCGACCTGACCGGCATCGTCGAGAAGCCGGCGCCCGAGGTCGCGCCCTCGCGCCTGGGCGTGGCCGGTCGCTACATCCTGACGCCGGGCATCTTCAAGGAGATCCGCAACCAGCCGCGCGGCGTCGGCGGCGAGATCCAGCTCACCGACGGCATTGCCGGCCTGCTGCGCCGCGAGAAGGTCTTCGCCTACACCTACCAGGGCCAGCGCTACGACTGCGGCAGCAAGGAAGGCTTCCTGCAGGCCAATGTCGAGCTGGCGCTGGCGCACCCGACGCTGGGCGCCGAGTTCAAGCGCTATCTCGACGCCCGCTACGGCGTGGCCTGAGAAAGATCGCCCGATGCTGTGGCTGAAGGCCTGGGGCGCGGCGCTGCTGGCCGTCGGCGTGCTCGATGCGCTGTGGCTGGGCTGGCTGGCGCGCGGCTTCTATGTGCGCGAGCTGGGCGACCTGATGACGCCGCAGGTGCGTGCGCTGCCGGCGCTGCTGTTCTATCTCGGCTATCCCGCCGGGCTGGTGACGCTGCTGCTGTGGCCCCGGCCCGACGCGATGGGCGAGGCGGTGCTGCGCGCCGCACTGATCGGCCTGCTGGTCTACGGCACCTACGACCTGACCAACATGGCGACGCTGCGCCACTGGAGCCTGCGCCTGGCGCTGGTCGACATCGCCTGGGGCACGCTGGTCAGCGCCGCTGCCGGCGCGGCCGCCTTCGCGGCCACACGTCCCTGATTCCAGCCCCCTGATTCCAGCCCGGAATCCAGGCCAAAAAAAAGCCGCTCCCGGCATGGGAGCGGCATCAAAGGTACGGATTGAAGAGACAAAAGAGCAAGAACAAAGAGCGACGGTCGGCAGGGGGACCGACCGGAAGATCGATCAGGCGCGCGGGCGCGACCTGACACGAACCAGCACGCCGAGGCCCAGGGCCATCAGCGCGAAGGATGAGGGCTCCGGCACCGAGGCGACGGAGAAGTCGATGGCCACCAGCGGCGCATTGCTGCCATCGATGCTGTAGCGATTGCTCAGCGTGAACTGCAGATGCTGGGTGCCGGCCGGCAGCGCAAAAGGCTGCCAGCCCGAGTCGCCCGACCAGCCGGCCGCCAGGATGTCGGACGCCCGCCAGACATCGGGATTGGCGGTGTCGCCGTCGTAGACCACGGACACGCTGTCGTCGTAGGCCGGAATGCCCGGGCCCGCGTCCGAGTACAGATAGTCCGCCGTCAGCAGACGCAGGAACAGCTTGTCGCCAGCCGCCGAAGGCAGATCCAGCGTGAACTCCGCCTGGCTGCTGTGGCTCACCGGCGTGGTGGTCCCGGTCGGGGGCATCGGGCCCATCTGCAGCAGGCCGAAATAGCCGCCGCTCACCGGCGTGACGGTGGTGGTGTAGGCAAAAGACGGGTCATGATCGTCGGTCAGCGTGACGGTGTAGCTGCCCTGCGCCGTCAGCGTCACACCATCGGCGCTGACCGTCCAGCCCTGCGTGTCGCCCGACTCGAAACCGGCCGGCGCAGCATGTGCCGGCAGCCCGCCCAGGCACGCGGCCAGAGCCAGCGCGGCGGGCTTGCACAGTGACGACAGTGACTTGAACATCGGGTTTCTCCTGAAACTGCAGATCCGTGAGATCGGATGCTGTGCAGTCTAGAAAAAACGGCCGGCGTTCGATGGACGGAATACCTCGCGTCGCCCGGCCAATTCAAGTTTCGTGCCGGCCTGATTCCTTCATTTCAGGCGCTGACTCCAGCAGATTCTCGAGCGGCTCGGGCCGATGGAGCAGGAAACCCTGCGCCCGGCTCACACCCATGGCCTGCAGCCGCTGCAGCACCTGCGGGTGATCGACGAATTCGGCCACCGTGGACAGGCCCATGACCCGGGCCACATCGAGGAATGAACGCACAGCCGCCTCGTCGAGCGGATCGTCCAGCAGGTCGCGCACGAACTGACCGTCGATCTTGAGCCAGTCGACCGTCAGATGCTTCAGGTAGCCGAAGGAGGAAGCACCGGCGCCGAAGTCATCCAGGGCCACCTGCACGCCGTGCTCGCGCACCTGGCTGGTGAAGCGGGCCGCCTCGCTCATGCTGCCGATCGCGGCGGTCTCGGTGATCTCCAGGCAGAGCTGACGGCAGATCGACGGGCCCGCCCGCTCGAGCATGTCCAGCACATCCTGGCAGAAATGGCGGTCGCCGATCGACTGGCCCGACAGGTTCACCGACAGCAGCCAGGGCGGCGCCGCGGCCGGCTGCCGGCCCAGCGCCTGCAGGCTGAGCTGCAGCACCCGCCGGTCGATGCGCGAGGCCAGGTGGAAGCGCTCGGCCGCGGGCAAGAAGGCGCCCGGCGCCACCAGCTGGCCATCGGGCTCGCGCAGGCGCACCAGCACCTCGGCATGCAGCGCCGGCCGCGCCTGCGCCGGCTCCGGCCGGCACGGCAGGATGCGCTGCGCATGCAGCACGAAGCGGTCCTCGTCCAGCGCCTGCTCCAGCCGGGAGGCCCAGCGCATCTCGCCGTGGCGCTGGCGCACCGCCTGGTCGCTGTCGAACCAGACATGCACCCGGTTGCGCCCGGCCTCCTTGGCCGCGTAGCAGGACACATCGGCCGCCTGCATCAGCGCGGTGATGCTGCGCCAGCGCCTGTCCAGCGGCACCAGGCCGACGCTCGCCCCCACCCGGAAGCGCCGCTCGTCATGGATGAAGCGGAAGGCATCGAAACGCTCGCAGATCAGATGCGCGACCCGCTGCGCCTGGGCCTCGTCGCAGTGCTCGAGAATCACCGCGAACTCGTCGCCGCCCAGCCGGGCCAGCGTGTCGCGGCTGCGCACCGTCTGGCGCATCAGCCGCGAGACCTGCTGCAGCAGCAGATCGCCGGCCGCATGACCGCAGGCATCGTTGACCAGCTTGAACTGGTCCAGATCGATGAACAGCAGCGCATGGTGGCTGCCCTCGCTCTGGGCACGCAGCAGCGTGCGCTCCAGCCGCGCCTCGAACTCCATCCGGTTGATCAGCCCGGTCAGCGCATCGTGAGAAGCACGGTAGCTCATCTCGCCGGCCATGCGGCGCTGCGCGGTCACGTCGCGGAAGACCAGCACCGCGCCATGCACACGGCCGTCGGCACCGCGGATGGCCGCGGCCGAGATCTCGACGCCGGCCTCGCTGCCATCGCGCGAGATCAGCAGCGGCGCCCCAATCTCGGCCGCAGCGCCCATGCCACCATTCAGGCTCGGCACAACCGGATCCGGCAGCGGCCGGCGATCGCGCTCGTCGACCGCCTGGAAGACCTGCATCAGCGGCCGGCCGGCGGCCTCGGTCTGCAGCCAGCCGCTCAGCCGCTCGGCCACCGGGTTGAGCCAGGTCACCCGGCCCGCGACATCGGTGGTGATGACCGCATCGCCGATCGACTGCAGCGTCACCCGCAGCAGCTCATGCTGCTCGGCGAGCTGAGCGGCGAGCTGGTGCAGCTCGGCACGCTCGCGCACCCGTTCGCTGATGTCCTGCACCGCGCCGATCAGTCGCACCACCCGGCCCTGCTCGAACTCCACCCGGCCGAGCGCACGCACCCACAGCACCGCACCGTCGCGGCGTCGCAGCTGCAGCTCCAGATCCCAGCCGAGGCCTTCGGTGATGCCGCGCTGCACCGCTGCCTCGATGCGGTGCCGATGCTCGGGCAGGAAGAAGCCGATGGCCTCGTCGAGCGCGGGCTGATGGCCCGGTGGCACGCCGTGAATCCGGCAGGTCTGCTCGGACCAGTAGAGCAGCGGCTGCAGCGGATCATGCAGGTCGACTTCCCAGCCACCGACACCCGCCAGCTCGTTGGTGCGGTCCAGCAGTGCCTTGCTGCGGCGCAGCGCTTCCTGCTGGCGCTGGATCGGGTCGATGTCGATGTGGGTGCCGAACATCCACTCGGGCTGACCGTCGGACGTGCGCGAGATCACCCGCCCGCGCTCCTGCACCCAGACCCAGCTGCCATCGAGACGGCGCAGCCGCACCTCGTCGACATGAGTCTCGCTGCGGCCGGCGAAATGGCGCATCAGCCGGCGCAGCGTGCGCGTGCGCTCGGCCGGATGGGCGATCTCGAGGCGGAAGCGGTGATCGAGCCGCAGCGGCCGCGCCTCGCCCGGCGCCAGGCCGAGAATGCGCCAGCCGCGCTCGTTCAGGCGCAGCTCGCCGGTCTGCACATTCCACTCCCAGGTGCCGGCATCCGTGCTCTCGATCAGATGCTGCAGCCGCTGGCGGGCCTGGACCAGCTCGGCCTCGAAGCGCTGGCGCTCCCGGGCCGGGAACAGCACCCAGGTGAAGCGCTGGCCCGCCGGATCGGGCGCGTCCTGCGTGCGCCGGGCACTGAGCAGCACCGGCAGACGGGTGCCGGCGGCTTCGCGCAGCATCAGCTGCAGCTCGTGCACCCGCTGCTGATGCAGCAGCAGCGGCCAGACATGGGTCTGCAGGAAGATCCGGCTGGCCGGCACCAGCAGCAGCTCGAGGCGCCGGCCGATCCAGTCGGCCGACTCGCCGCCGACCCAGGCCAGCAGCTCGGCGTTGAGCTCCTGCAGCAGACCCTGGCCGTCGGTGACCAGCACCGCGCAGGGCAGCGCATCCAGGCCAGTCGGCATGATCAGGTGCCGATATCGGTGCCGGGCGGGCCCAGGAAGTCGCGCATCGCCGCAATCACCAGCTCGGGATGGCTCAGGTGCGCGCAATGGCCGGCCACCTCCAGCACCCGCAGCGTGCTGCCGGCAAGCTGGCGGTGCAGGTAGTCACCGACCTCGGGCGGCACCAGCGCGTCGTGCGCATGCTGCAGGATCAGGCTCGGGCAGCTCACCCGGGGCAGATCGGCGCGGTTGTCGGCGAAGAAGGTTGCCCGGGCGAAGACGCGTGCAGTCTGCGGATCGGTCGAGCAGAAGCTGTCGTGCAGCCGGTCGCTGGTGGCCTCGCTGCCACCGGAGACCACCGGGGCCAGATGATCGGCCCAGCCGATGTAGTTCTGGTCCATCAGCGCCAGCAGGCCCTCGAGATCCTCGCGCTCGAAGCCGCCGTGATAGTGCGGCGGATGATTCAGGAAACAGGGCGAAGGGCCGACCAGCACCAGCCGCTCGAACAGCCCCGGCCGGGCGATCTGCGCCAGCATGCCGATGCTGCAGCCGACCGAATGGCCGACAAAGGTGACGCCGCGCTCCAGGCCGAGCGCATCGCAGACCTCCAGCACATCGCGGGCATAGCCTTCCAGCCGGGTATAGCGGCTCGGCATGAAGGCGGAGCGGTCGGAGCGCCCGCTGCCGACATAGTCCATCAGCACCTGCCGATGGCTGTGCGCGAAGCCCGGCGTGACACCCGACCACATGCCCTGGTGGCAGCCGAAGCCGTGGCCGTACAGCAGCACCGGCCCCTGCTCGCCGATGCAGTTGACATGGTTGCGCTCGAGAATGGATGGGGACATGGCCGCTCCGGATCAGGTCGGTCGCACATTGTCCGGCGACTCGGCCTCACGACGCTGCCTGATCTGCAAGTCATGCGCGGGATGAGGTGATTTGGGGTGATTTGGCACATCACAGTACCAATTGGCCGCCCAGCCGGCTCATGCCATACCAAGGATGGGTGACGCCGCCTCACTACGGCCCATGCGGCCGCATCGGCGAACGGGCCAGCGCCAGCGATGCGGCGGCGGTTCGGGTCTCCACGCCGAGCTTCTCGTAGACATGCTCGAGGTGCTTCTTGACGGTGGCCGGGCTGCTGCCCAGGATGTCGCCGATGTCGCGGTTGGTCTTGCCCCGGGCGACCCAGTAGAGCACCTCGGCCTCGCGCGGGGTCAGGCCGAAGGCCAGCGACAGCGCCTCCAGTGCGGCCGCATCATCGGCCTCGCGCAGCACCAGCAGCCACTGGCCGTCGCCGGAAGCCTCGTGCAGCGTGAAGCGCAGCCGCCGCCCGCTGGCCGCCGCATCGACCACCAGCGAGGGCGAGCCCGGCACCGGCCCCTCCTCCAGCCCGACCAGCCGTGCCGTCTCGCGCTGCAGCCAGGCCAGCACCGCCACCGGCGCGCGCCGGCCCTCGGAGGCGAAATGCTGCTCCAGCAGCTGCCGCGCCAGCGCGGTCTGCCAGACGATGCGCCCGTCGTGCATGCGCACCATCAGCGTGGCATGGCCGAAGGCATCGAGCGCGTTGCGCGCCTGCTGCTGCTCGCGCGCGGCCAGCGAGTGCGCGGTGATGCGCGCGATCACCTCGCGGGCGCGGATCGGCTTGGTCACATAGTCGGTGCCGCCGGCGGCGAAGGCGGCCACCACATGCTCGGTCTCGGTCAGGCCGGTCATGAAGATGATCGGAATCGCGGCGGTACGCGCCTCGGCCTTGAGCCGGCGCGCGACCTCGAAGCCGTCCATGCCCGGCATCATCGCGTCGAGCAGGATCACGTCGGGCTGGGCGCGCAGCGCACGCTCGAGCGCGCTGGGGCCGTCGGTGGCCACCAGCACGGTGTAGCCCGACTCGTCGAGCGTGTCGTGCAGCACCGCGAGGTTGTCGGGCACGTCGTCGACGATCAGCACCACATCGGCGCGGCGGTCAGCGGGAGCGTTCATCGGTGTCGTCATGGCCATCGCGTGGGTCGTTCTCATCCAGCGTCCTGCGCAGCAGTCCGTTCATCGCGTCGAGCTGGAACTGGCGCGCCAGCGCGCGCAGCCGCCCGACCAGCCCGGCGCATTCGGGCTGCGCGGCCTCGATGCGGTCGAGCTCGCGCATCACGCCGCGCACATGTCCGATGCCGATCGCATCCCGCAGCGCGCGCAGCCGCTCCGGGTCGATGCGCAGCGGCACCTCCGGCGCCTGCGGCCGGGCCGACGCGCCCGGCGCATGCAGGACCGGTTCCGCGGCAGGCGCCTCGGCCTCGATCCACTGCAGCGCCAGGCGCCGGCCCAGCCAGTCGAGCAGCTCGCTGACCCGCACCGGCTTGACCAGGAAGTCGCCCGGCTCGATGCCCACATCGTTGTCCAGGCCCTTGTCGAAGGCGTTGGCCGAGACGATCGCCGCTGGCGTGCCCGCCGGCAGCAGGCCCTGGGCGCGGATGCGGCGCAGCGTCTCCCAGCCGTCGATGCCGGGCATGGCCAGGTCCATGAAGATCGCGTCGGGCAGGGCGCCGCCCGCCTCCTGCAGCGCGCGCAGGCATTCCTCGCCGCTGGCGGCCTGGCGGATCGTGAAGCCCAGCGGTTGCAGCAGGCTGACGATCAGGCCGCGGTCGACCTCCTCGTTGTCGACCACCCAGATGCAGCGCGGCCGGCCGGCCACCCCGATGCGCCGGCGCACCGGCGCCGGCCGGCCGGCCGCGCCGTCGTGCACCTCCGGCAGGAACAGCCGCAGCCGGAAGGTGGTGCCGCGGCCGGGCTGGCTGTCGACCGTCAGCTCGCCGCCCATCAGGTCGGCGAGCATGCGGCTGATCGTCAGCCCCAGACCGGCGCCGCCGCTGACGCTGCCGCCAGCCGCCGCCGAGCCGCGCTCGAAGGGCTCGAAGATGCGCGCCATCTCCTCGGCCGTCATGCCCGGGCCGGTGTCGACGATCTCGAAGCGGGCGATCTCGCGTGCGTACTGCAGCCGCAGCACCACCTCGCCCTCGCGGGTGAACTTGATCGCGTTGCCGACGATGTTGATCAGGATCTGGCGCAGCCGCTTGTCGTCGGCGCGCACGCAGGCCGGCGCGCCGGCGATCTCGCTGCGGAAGACCAGGCCCTTGGCGGCGGCCTGCAGCTCCAGCAGCCGGGTGATCTCGCCCAGCGTCTCGGCGAAGCGCATCGGACGAACATCCAGGCGCAGCCGGCCGCTCTCGATGCGCGCCAGGTCCAGCGTGCCCTCGATCAGCGACAGCAGGTGGTCGCCGCCGCGGCGGATGACGCTGACGGCCTGGCGGCGCTGCGGCGGCATCGTCTCGTCCTCTTCGAGCAGCTGGGCATAGCCGAGGATGGAGTTCAGCGGCGTGCGCAGCTCATGGCTGATCGTGGTGATGTAGCGGCTCTTGGCGAGGTTGGCCGACTCGGCCACCTGCTTGGCCTGCTGCAGCGCCAGATCGGTCTGGCGGTGCGACTCGATCTCGCGGCGCAGCGCCAGCGTCTGCTCGTGCAGCGCCTGGGTCTGGCGGTTGGCTTCCTCCTGCGCCACCTGGCGGCTCTTGTGCGCCAGCACCAGCCACCAGGCGATCACGCCCGACACCAGCGCCAGCGTCGGCAGCACCAGCTCGCGGCGCATGCCGGCCAGCAGCGCCAGCAGCGGCAGCAGCACCGCCATCATCAGCAGATAGTGGCCGAGACCGCGCTCCAGATAGGGCCAGACCGGGCGCGGCAGCAGCCGGCGCAGCGCCCCGGCCCACTGCACCGACAGATGCGCCTGCGGCAGCTTGCACAGGTCATGGCAGCGCACGTCGAGCGTGCAGCACAGCGAGCAGATCGCGCCGCGGTAGGCGGGGCAGTGCGTCATGTCCTCGCCCTCGTACTCGCGCTCGCAGACGGTGCAGCGCTGCGGCGCGGCGTAGCGGCGGTAGGTGCCGCCGCCGTCGTCCACCCGGGGCGCCAGGTAGAAGCGCCCGCGCGTGGCCCAGGCCAGCAGCGGAGAGACGAGCAGCGCCGTCACCAGCGCGATCGGCGCCGACCAGGCCTGCGCCATCGCGCCGAAGACGCCCAGATAGGCCGCCACCGACACCAGCGAGGCCGCGCCCATCGCGCCGACGCCGACCGGATTGATGTCGTAGAGATGCGCGCGGCGGAACTCGATGCCCTTCGGGCTCAGGCCCAGCGGCTTGTTGATGACCAGATCGGCCACCACCGCCATCATCCAGCTGATGGCGATGTTGGAGTACAGGCTCAGCACGCCGCCGAGCGCCTGGAAGACCTCCATCTCCATCAGCATCAGCGCGATGCCGGTGTTGAACACCACCCAGACCACCCGCCCCGGATGGCTGTGCGTGATGCGCGAGAAGAAGTTCGACCAGGCCAGCGAGCCGGCATAGGCGTTGGTGACATTGATCTTCAGCTGCGAGATCACCACGAAGACCGCGGTGGCCGCGACCGCCCAGCCGTAGTGCGGGAAGACATACTCGTAGGCGGCCAGATACATCTGGTTCGGGTCGACCGCGCGCTCGATCGGCACCATGTGGCCGATCGCCAGCGAGGCCAGCAGCGCGCCGCCCAGCATCTTCAGCACGCCGAACACCACCCAGCCGGGGCCGCCGGTGACCACGCCGGCCCACCAGCGCAGCCGGTTCTCGCGCGTGCGCTCGGGCATGAAGCGCAGGTAGTCGGCCTGCTCGCCCATCTGCGTGAACAGCGCGATGCCCACCGTCATCGCCGCGCCGAAGGCCTGCGGACTGAAGCCGGTCAGATCGGACTCGCCGCCGTAGGCCATCAGCGCGTCGATCACGCCCGGGTTCTCGTGCAGCACGAAGGCATAGGGCAGCACCAGCATCACCGCCCACAGCGGCTGGGTCCAGACCTGCAGCCGGCTGATCACCGTCACCCCGTGCGTGACCAGCGGCAGCACCACCGCCGCACAGATCAGATAGCCCCAGGCCGGCGGAATGTCGAAGGCCAGCTCCAGCGCATAGGCCATCACCGCCGCCTCGAGCGCGAAGAAGATGAAGGTGAAGCTGGCGTAGATCAGCGAGGTCAGCGTCGAGCCGATGTAGCCGAAGCCCGCGCCGCGGGTCAGCAGGTCCATGTCGACGCCGTGGCGCGCGGCGTAGACGCTGATCGGCAGACCCGCCAGGAAGATGATCAGCCCGGTGGCCAGGATGGCCAGCGCGGCATTGACGAAGCCGTGCTGCACCAGCAGCGTCGCACCCACCGCCTCCAGCACCAGGAAGGCACCTGCGCCGCCCAGCGAGGTCACCGCCACCCGGCCGATGCTCCAGCGCCGACTGCTGCGCGGCGCGAAGCGCAGCGCATAGTCCTCCAGCGTCTCGCTGGCGACCCAGTCGTTGTAGTCGCGGCGGATCTTGATGACGCGCTGCACCGGCTCGCCGGCCACGCTCGCGCCGCCCGCCCCGCAGGCTGGCCCGATTTCTGCCTGCAGGCCTGTTGCCGATGTGTTTCCGACCGCGCTCATGCGGGCGGAAGCACTCAAGAAACGCACCAGCCCGGTCTGCCGCCTGTCAGACCGGCCGAAGTCACGTCCGCACCTGCACCATGGAACTCACCCCTCGCGAGAAGGACAAGCTGCTGATCTTCACCGCCGCGCTGCTGGCCGAGCGCCGCAAGGCCCGCGGCCTGAAGCTCAACTACCCGGAGGCGGTCGCGCTGATCACCGCCGCGATCATGGAAGGCGCGCGCGACGGCAAGTCGGTCGCCGAGCTGATGAGCGAGGGCAAGACCGTGCTCGCACGCGCCGACGTGATGGAGGGCATCGCCGAGATGATCCCCGAGATCCAGGTCGAGGCCACCTTCCCCGACGGCACCAAGCTGGTGACCGTGCACCAGCCGATTGCATGAACCAGGTCGGTGCGCACCAGTGTGGCGCATCGATGATTCCTTCCCCCTGCCCTGCTCCCGACCATGAAGAAGACCGCCTCCCTGCTGTCCGCCGCGCTGCTGAGTCTTGGCGCCGCGCTGCCTGCGCTTGCCCACGAGGGCCACGGCCTGCCTGGCAGCGCGCACTGGCACTCGACCGACGTGATCGGCTATCTGCTCGCCGCAGGCATCGTCGCGCTGCTGTGGTTCAACCGCCGCAAGTGATCCGGGCCGAGCACCGTCGATCGGCCATCACCCACGGAGACGCCGCATGATTCCCGGAGAACTCTTCACCGACGCAGGCGAGCACCTGCTCAACCCCGGCCGGCGCACGCTGACGCTGGTGGTCGAGAACGCCAGCGACCGGCCGATCCAGGTCGGCTCGCACTACCACTTCGCCGAGACCAACGCCGGCCTGCGCTTCGACCGCGCGGCCGCGCGCGGCATGCGGCTGAACATCGCCAGCGGACTGGCGGTGCGCTTCGAGCCGGGCCAGCAGCGCACCGTCGAGCTGTGCGATTTCGCCGGCGACCGGCAGGTCTGGGGCTTCCGCGGCCTGGTGCAGGGAGCGCTCTGACATGACGACATCGAAAGCCACCTTCCCCCGCCGCGCCTATGCCGAGATGTTCGGCCCGACGGTGGGCGACCGCCTGCGCCTGGCCGACACCGACCTGATCATCGAGGTCGAGCAGGACCTGACCCTGCGCGCCGGCGGCTATGGCGAGGAGGTCAAGTTCGGCGGCGGCAAGACCATCCGCGACGGCATGGGCCAGAGCCAGCGCCCGAACGGCCCCGCACCCGGCGATGCGGTCGACTGCGTCATCACCAACGCGCTGATCCTCGACCACTGGGGCATCGTCAAGGCCGACATCGGCCTGCGGGGCTCGCGCATCGCCGCGATCGGCAAGGCCGGCAACCCGGACGTGCAGCCCGGCGTCGACATCGTCATCGGCCCCGGCACCGAGGTGATCGCAGGCGAGGGCCTGATCGTCACCGCAGGCGGCATCGACACCCACATCCACTGGATCTGCCCGCAGCAGATCGAGGAGGCGCTGACCTCGGGCGTGACCACGATGATCGGCGGCGGCACCGGCCCGGCCACCGGGACGTTTGCCACCACCTGCACGCCGGGGCCCGAGAACCTCGCGCGCATGCTGCAGGCGGCCGACGCCTTCGCGATGAACATCGGCTTTCTCGGCAAGGGCAACGCCAGCCGCCCGGAAGCCCTGCGCCAGCAGGCCGAAGCGGGCGCGATCGGCCTGAAGCTGCACGAGGACTGGGGCACGACGCCGGCGGCGATCGACAACTGCCTGAGCGTGGCCGAGGAGACCGACATCCAGGTCGCGATCCACACCGACACGCTGAACGAGTCGGGCTTCGTCGAGGACACGGTCGCCGCCTTCAAGGGCCGCACCATCCACAGCTTCCACACCGAAGGCGCCGGCGGCGGCCACGCGCCCGACATCATGAAGGTGGTGGGCGAGGCCAATGTGCTGCCCTCGTCGACCAACCCCACGCGCCCGTACACCGTCAACACGCTGGACGAGCACCTGGACATGCTGATGGTGTGCCACCACCTCGACGCGTCGCTCGCCGAGGACCTGGCCTTCGCCGAATCGCGCATCCGCCGCGAGACCATCGCCGCCGAGGACATCCTGCATGACCTGGGCGCGATCAGCATGTTCTCGTCGGACTCGCAGGCGATGGGCCGGGTCGGCGAGGTCATCCTGCGCTGCTGGCAGACCGCTCACAAGATGAAGACGCAGCGCGGCAAGCTGCCCGGCGACACCGATCGCCACGACAACGCCCGCGTCAAGCGCTACCTGGCCAAGCTGACCATCAACCCGGCGATCACGCACGGCATCAGCCACGAGGTCGGCTCGGTCGAGGTCGGCAAGTGGGCCGATCTGGTGTTCTGGCGCCCGGCCTTCTTCGGCGTCAAGCCCAGCCTGGTGCTCAAGGGCGGCTTCATCGCGATGGCCGCGATGGGCGACCCGAACGCCTCGATCCCGACGCCGCAGCCGGTGCACTACCGGCCGATGTTCGGCAGCTTCGGCGGCGCGCTCGCGCGCACCTCGCTGACCTTCCTGTCGCAGGCCGCGCAGGCCGGCGGCGTGCCCGAGCGGCTGGGCCTGCGCAAGCAGACCGCCACGGTCAAGGGCTGCCGCACCGTGCAGAAGGCGGACATGGTCCACAACGGCTACACGCCGGTGATGGAGATCGACGCGCAGACCTACTCGGTGCGCGCCGACGGCCTGCTGCTGACCTGCGAGCCGGCCACCAGCCTGCCGATGGCGCAGCGCTACTTCCTGTTCTGACTTCCTGTTCTGAGCCGGGAGGATCCCTGCCGCTGAAAGCCCCCATCGGCGGCAAAGATCCTCACTATTCCGGCGTCAGACTGGCGTCAGCTTCGCTATCGTGCGAAGCATGGCCGCCCTTCCCCACCCCCGCACTCCGTCGCCCGCCGTGGTCCACCTCGGCGAGTTCGTCGACACGCTGGCGGCGCTGCGGCGCGGCCATGTCATCGTCGTGATGGACGCCGACAAGCGCACCTGCATTCTTGACGGCATGGGACTGCAGTGGTCCTTCCGCTCGCTCGACGCCTATGGTCTGGTCGAGGAGTTCGACAACCCGGACGGCTTCGAGGGCCTGCACTACTACCGCCTGACCTCCGACGGCGAGCAGTTCGCCGAGCGTGCGCTGGCCGCCTGGTGCGAGCGCCCCTGGCACCAGCGACTGATGCTGCGCCTGCGAGGCTGACGCGGCCCCCAGAACGCCCGCCCGGCGCATCGCGCAGGCATGTGACTTGCAGCACAATGCGCCGATCATGCTGACCGTCAACAAACTCCTGCCCCAGGGCCGCGGCCTGGCCCGCGTGCTGCTGAACCGTGCGACGACCGTCGAGCTCGACTGGGACGTGCGCCAGAAAAGCCGCTTCGATGCCACCGACAGCGGCGGCCGCCACCTCGGCGTCTTCCTGCCGCGCGGCACGCTGGTGCGTGGCGGCGATGTGCTGGTGGCCGAGGACGGCTCGATGATCAAGGTCATCGCCGCGGCGCAGCCGGTGCTGGAGGTGCGCATCTGCAGCGCGCACGGCACGCCCTTCGACCTGCTGCGTGCGGCCTACCACCTCGGCAACCGCCATGTGCAGCTCGAGCTGCAGCCCGATCACCTCAAGCTCGAGCCGGATCATGTGCTGGCCGACATGCTGCGCCAGATGCACCTGATCGTCGCCGAGACGCAGGCCGCCTTCGAGCCCGAGGGCGGTGCCTATGCAGCCGGCCACGGCCACGCGCATGAACATGCGCACGACCATTCGCACGATCACGATCACGGTCATGATCACAGCCACTCGCACGCACCGGCACCCGCGCCGAGCGCCTCGGCGCGCGGCCGCCCGATCGGCATCGCGGTGCGTTCCGAGGCCGCGCCGCATGTGCACGGCCCCGGCTGCGGCCACGACCACTGAACCCTGATCACCGAGCCCTGATTCCCGATGCCGAAGGTGATCTCCCGGCCGGCGCCGCTGACGGCGACCGCGCTGCTGCAGCTGATGTGGCTGGCCTCGCCGGCGCTGCCGGTGGGCGGCTTCAGCTATTCCGAAGGGCTGGAGGCGGCGGTCGACACCGGCCGCGTCCATGACGAGGCCACCGCCGGCGCCTGGATCGTCGACCAGCTGCACCTGACGCTGGCGCGCGCCGACCTGGCGGTGGTGGCCGGTGCGCACCGTGCCTGGTCGCGCGACGACACGGCGCGCATCGCCGAACTCAACGACTGGGTGCGGCTGACCCGCGAGACGATGGAGCTGCGGCTGCAGACCGAGCAGATGGGCCGCTCGCTGGTCGAGTGGCTGCGCACGGTGGACGCCGCCGCCATGGCCGACGGCAGCGAGCCCGACGGCCGCATCGCGCAGCTGGCGGCGCTGCGGCCCGCGCCGACCTGGCCGGTGGCCTTCGCGCTGGCGGTGCACCGCACCGGCGCGCCGCTGCGCGAGGCGCTGCTCTCGCATGCCTTCGGCTGGGCCGAGAACATGGTCCAGGCCGCGATCAAGGCGGTGCCGCTCGGCCAGAGCGCCGGCCAGCGCATGCTCGCCACGCTGATCGCGACGATGCCGCAGGCGGTCGATCAGGCGATCGCGCTGCCGGATGCCGAGCGCCAGGCCCACGCGCCGATGCTGGCCATCCTGTCGGCCCGGCACGAGACGCAGTATTCACGGCTGTTCCGCTCATGAGCCTGAAGACCGAGCGCGCCGCCGCGACATCCGGCGGCGTGCGTGCGCTGCTGTCGCGCCCCGCCTACGCCTGCTACTGGCTGACCCGGGTGCTGACCCAGATGGCCTCGCAGATGATGATGGTCGCGCTGGGCTGGCAGATGTACGACCTGACCGGCAGCGCCTGGGACCTGGGCCTGGTCGGACTGGTCCAGTTCCTGCCTGCGCTGCTGCTGACGCTGCCGGCCGGCCACATCGCCGACCGCCATCACCGCGGCCGCGTGATGATGGCCGCCACCGCGCTGCAGGCGCTGGCGGCGGTGCTGCTGGCCGCCGGCACGCACGGCGGCTGGATGGACCGCACGCTGATCCTGGCGGTCTCCGCGCTGCTGGGCATCGGCAAGGCCTTCCAGATGCCGGCCTCGCAGGCGCTGCCGGCGCTGCTGGTGCCGGCACCGCTGCTGGCGCAGGCGGTGGCCTTCGGCTCGAGCGGCATGCAGGTGGCGATCATCGGCGGGCCGGCCCTGGGCGGGCTGCTCTATGTGCAGGGCGCCGCCACCGTGCACGCCTGCGGCGCGGCGCTGCTGCTGATCGGCTGCGTGCTGGCCGCCGCAGTGCGCTACGACCGCCCGCCCGCGCCGAAGGAGCCGGCGAGCTGGCGCAGCGTGCTGGCCGGCATCGGCTTCCTGCGCGGCCAGCCGGTGATGCTGGGCGCGATCTCGCTGGACCTGTTCGCGGTGCTGCTGGGCGGTGCGACCGCGCTGCTGCCGATGTTCGCCAAGGACATCCTGCATGTCGGTCCGTGGGGCCTGGGCCTGCTGCGGGCCGCGCCCGCCGTGGGCGCGCTGCTGCTGTCGGTCTGGCTGGCCCAGCATCCGCTCGAGCGCCGGGTCGGGCGCACGCTGATCGGCGCGGTGGCGGTGTTCGGCGTGGCGATGCTGGTGTTCGCGCTGTCGGCCTCGTTCTGGCTGTCGCTGATCGCGCTGGCGGTCTCGGGCGCGGCGGACATGGTCAGCGTGGTGATCCGCCAGACGCTGGTGCAGCTGGAGACGCCCGACGCGATGCGCGGCCGGGTCAGCGCGGTCAACTCGGTCTTCATCGGCGCGAGCAACCAGCTCGGCGAATTCGAGTCTGGCGCCACCGCGGCGCTGCTCGGGCCGGTGGGCTCGGTGCTGCTGGGCGGCGTGGGCGTGCTGCTGGTGGCCGGACTGTGGACCCGGCTCTTTCCGGCGCTGTGGCAGCGCGACCGGCTGCATGCCGGTCAGGGCTGAGTTCAGGAACCGCTCTTCCTGGGACGCGAGATGTCGGCCGGATCGGCCTCGTAGTCGGCCGAGGCGTCCGGACAGACCAGCTCGGCGCTGCGCGCCCAGGGCTTGTCGATGTAGAGCTGCCAGTCGACCGGATTGGCGGCGTAGTTCTCCAGGCCGGTCGGATCGCCGCAGGTCTGCGCCGACACCGACTGGCCCGGCCCGACGACGACGATGGAGCCGGCCTTGAGCGTGCATTTCGCGACCCAGGTCAGGTCGTTCCAGCCATTGCAGATCTCGTAGGCGGCACGGTACTGCTGCACCGTGCCCTGGGGCGGGTCGTAGGACCACCAGCCGCCCATGCGGTTGGTGTTGCCGCGGGCATCCAGCTTGGCCGGACCGTTCCACATGCGCCAGACCGGAATGTCCTGCACGATGCGGATCACCATGCCCTCGGACACCCCGCCCTGACCGGCCGCCTTGACCGCCGAGCCGATCACCGCGCGCTCGTAGCCGGCGTCGCCGGGCTGCAGCACCTCGGCGCTGGCGGCGATCTGCGGCTGCAGGCCGCTGCTGCCCCCTCCACCGCAGCCCGCCAAGATCAGCGCGAACAGCAGAGTCGGCAGCACGGGCCGGGCCAAGGGAGTCTTCATCGTTGTCTCCCGGGAAAGGAAGATCCGCCTCAGGCCTGCAGCGTCAGCGCCGGCAGGCCCTGGATCTCGAAGCGGCCGGTGCCACGCGGGGTGGCCAGGCCGTAGTGGCGGCCATCCGCATCCGGCCAGGCCTCATGGCCGTCGAAGCCGAGGCGGACCGCCCGCTCGAAGGTCAGCCCGTGCGCGGACACCGTCAGGCCGATCGGCCGATCCAGCGACAGCAGCGCCGGCAGCGGCGGGCCAGCCATGTCGCGCAGCCCCAGCAGCAGCGTGCTGCCTTCGCGCTCGACCGACTCGAGGCGCCAGCTGCGATCGCTCGGCCGCACCACCGCAAAGCCCCAGAAGCGGATCTCGCCAAATTCGCGGCCCAGAGCGGCACTCAGGCGAGTCAGCAGCTCATCGACAGGAAGATCGGTCATGCAGACAAGAGCAGGTCGGGAGAAGGATTCCTGCGCGACCTGGTTCGATCGCGCATTTCTTTACGACCATTTTCATTTCAGACGCGCCATTCACGACCGCTTGAAACGAAACAGCTTGCAAAAGCCGAGCGCAGGCGCGGCGCGCTCAGCCGTTGACCGTGGTGCGCAGGAAATCGATGCCGCGCCGCAGCCAGGTCGAGCCGCGCCCCGAATAGCCCTTGACCACCGCATGACCGACCGTGAACTCGCGGTCGAGCAGCGGCGTGCGCCCATCCAGGCGCAGCGCCAGCCCGCCGAAGGCGAAGCGCTCGGGCAGCGCCGGGCTCATCGACGGGCGGTGGCGCAGC
>RRZU012432324.1_pt1 | contig 19054 bp, 14 predicted proteins | sample 2165561 | NCBI WGS metagenome assembly RRZU01 (sample SAMN10456909, study PRJNA506462) | wastewater metagenome | isolation source: wastewater sludge | place: USA: Moscow, Idaho | reverse complement strand
TTGCTACTCGCTGTAGCCAAAGAGCGCAATATGGGTATCCTGTTCGTTACACACGATATGGGCGTTGTTGCACGCATGGCCACCGATGTAGCTGTCATGCATCTGGGGCACATTATTGAAACGGGTCCAGTCGAGCGTATCTTCAACCATCCCCAGCATGAAGCCACACGCGCCTTGGTGCAAGCACATCTGGCGTTATACCCAGAGGAGCAAGTAGCATGAGCAACAACAACATCTCCGGCAGCACCCCCATCATTTCCTGCTCAAACCTGTGCAAAACCTACCGTCCAGGCTGGTTTGGTGCCAAAGAAGTTAAACACGTCCTCACAGGCATCAGCCTCGAAATCCGCGAAGGTGAAAGCGTAGCCTTGGTCGGCGAAAGCGGCTCTGGCAAAAGCACACTGGGCAGACAACTGCTGGGTTTTGAAACTCCAAGCGCAGGCGAAGTGCGCTTTATGGGCAACCCATTGGGGCAACTTGACGCAAACGGCATCAAAGAATTTCGGCGCAATGTACAAGTGGTTTTTCAAGACTCCATCGGTGCAGTCGATCCCCGCTTTCGCATTGGTCGCGTCATAGACGAGCCCTTGCGCCACCTGACCGACCTGCCCGAAAACGTGCGCCGCGACCGCATCGCCGACCTGCTGCAAATGGTATCCCTGCACCCTCATGATGCGGGCAAGCTGCCCGTGCAAATGAGTGGCGGGCAATTGCAGCGCGTATGCATTGCCCGTGCTCTGGCCTCTAACCCAAAGCTGATTGTGCTTGATGAAGCCGTATCCAATCTGGATTTGACCCTGCAAATACAGGTGCTGGACTTGCTTACCGACCTGCGTAAACGTCTGGGCGTTGCCTACCTCTTCATCACCCACGACCTGCGACTGGTACAACGCTTTTGCGACCGTCTGGCCGTGCTCGAAGGCGGCAAACTGGTAGAAGAAGCCCGCGTAGAGCATGGGCAAATTCACCTGCAGCACCCCATGTCGCGCAACCTGCAAGAAGCTATTTTGCCTGCGCGCCCCACACCGCGCCATAAAAGCGCAAGTGCGCCAGCCTGATTCTCTGATAACCCAAAGCACCGTGCATCCCTGGCAAAACTCTTGCTAACCAAGTGCAGCTACACGCCAAGCCTACAACACTTAAGCTGCGCCAAGCCAAATTAAGGCAGGCGAGCGCTGGGCGCGTATCTTGACGACTACATGGGCGATAAATTCACCCAGGCAGCAAACTGCCATGCTAGCCAGTGCCTACAATGCACTTTTGCGCTACTGTGCGCCTTAGCCACATCCAATCACCCGAAAAAGATTTCTCGTTTGTATACCTCAAAAGTCCACCAAACAATTGCAGCCCTGCTTTTGGGGCTAATCCTTGCTGGCTGCTCCACATCCAAACCAAGCAACGCCAACACGCAAGCGCACAGATCGCAGCCCCGTACTACACTGCCTGGCTCAGCAGCCCAGCAGCAAGCCCCCCTGCAAAGCAGCTTGCTGTGCCAAGTCACTGGCGTGCAAGATGGCGATACGATTACCTGTCTGCCACCTGGGCAAGCTGCTTTGCGCGTGCGGCTCGACCAGATTGATGCACCCGAAAAAGCACAGCCCTTTGGCTCTGCTGCCAAAAAGCATCTGTCTGGGAAGGTTTTTGGTAAAACCGTGCTGCTGAAAGTATCAGGTACCGACCGCTACGGGCGCACTTTGGCTGAAATCTATCTTGACGACATCAATATCAACAAAGAGATGGTGCGCGATGGCTACGCCTGGAGCTACACGCAGTATGTACGCGACCCGCAGTACAACAGCTTGCAGGCACAAGCGCAAAGCGAGCAGCGCGGGCTTTGGGCAGACCCCGCGCCTGTGTATCCGTCGCATTTCAGGCGCAGCAAGCGCCCCGCTACTGCCACTGGCCTCGCGCCGTAAACTTGGCGCTAGTGGCATATGCCTAGCCAGCTGGGTTAGAAATGTGATGCCATCTACCTCACGGCATTCACATTACCTCATGCATATTGCCCCATGAATCGCTGCTCTCAACCAAGCTGCAAGCCTAAGCTAAAGAGTTTTTAACACCTCGTCTTCTGTAAGCTCTATACAGGTAAAAAACTGCACAAAGCAAATAGCCCAAACCAGTGCAAGCTGGCTTGGGCTATTTTGCAGGGGGTGCTGTGCTAAAAGGCTTATTCGGCTACCACTACCGCAGCGCCCTCACCACGCGGGGCGATTGTGCCTATGCGGTATACGGTTTCGCCTTGTTGCTGCAATGTGGCAACCACTGCATCCGCACAAGCGGCGCTAGTTACTACAACCATGCCTATGCCGTTGTTAAATGTGCGGTTCATCTCTACGGCATCAATACCTGCGGTGCTTTGCAGCCATGCAAACAGCTCGCTTTGTGGCCAGCTACCTGCTTGCAAATGGGCGGCTAGCCCTTGTGGCAATACGCGCGGGATGTTTTCTAGCAGTCCGCCGCCTGTGATGTGCGCCAGCGCCTTGATACCGCTGTTTTCTGTTGCAGGGTGCTGTGCCAATGCTGCCAGTACCGTCTTTACATACAGGCGCGTAGGGCGCATGATGGCTTCTTTAAAAGGCATGCCGTCAAGCGTGGCAGGCAGTTTGCCAGCTGCGCGTTCAATGCATTTGCGCACCAAGCTAAAGCCGTTGGAATGCACGCCGTGCGAGGCCAGCCCCAGCACTACGTCGCCAGCTTGCAGGTTTTGCCCGTTTAGGATTTTGCTTTTTTCTACTGCACCCACAGCAAAACCTGCCAAGTCGTATTCGCCTGCTGGGTACATGCCTGGCATTTCAGCGGTTTCGCCACCAATCAGGGCGCAGCCGCTTAGCTCGCAGCCTTTGGCTACGCCGCCTACTACGGCTGCAGCGGTGTCTACATCCAATTTGCCGCAGGCGAAGTAGTCAAGGAAAAACAGTGGCTCTGCGCCTTGCACCAGCACATCATTTACGCTCATGGCGACCAGGTCTATGCCTACGGTGTCGTGCATATTCCACTCAAAGGCGAGCTTGAGTTTGGTGCCCACGCCGTCGGTGCCGCTGACCAAAACAGGCTCTTGGTAGCGCTTGGGCACTTCAAACAGTGCGCCAAAGCCCCCTATACTGGCCAGCACGCCTTCGCGCATGGTTTTCTTGGCCAGTGGTTTAATACGTTCTACCAGCGCATCGCCAGCATCAATATCTACGCCAGCGTCTTTGTATGAAATAGGTGTTTGCATGCTGTAATTGCCCTTAGCCATTTAAATTGGCAATAGAGTTTGTTGGCGGCTGCGAGCCGCAGGTTATGAATATTGCGTAGACTTAATGCCTCTGCATGGCGCTATACCATGCAATGCGCTTGCCTACTTCTTGAAAAGCACAAGCGCCCATTGTAAAACCTTCTTACCAGATAACCACCCATGCTCCTGACTCCTAACCAGAAACATATTGCCTCTTGGCTGCTGATTGTGCTGCTAGCAGGCATTGCCTTGTGGCTGCTAGCGCCTGCTTTGTCGCCCTTTTTGGTGGCAGCTGTGCTGGCCTATGCGCTCAATCCGCTGGTTAATCGCATTGATGACTGGTTCAATGGCCGTATGCCCCGCTGGTTGGCGGCAGCTTTGGTTGAGGGGGCTTTTATCCTGCTGGTTGTGGGCATGTTCATGCTGATTGTGCCTATTGTTATCAGCCAAGCGCCCATGGTTCGCGCCCAATTGCCTGAGCTGCTGAGGAAAACTGGTGCATGGTTGCAGGTAACGCTGCACCGCTACGGCTTTGATGTGCGGCTCGATATCCATACCGTGGTTACTTGGATTAATGACTATTTCGCCAACAGCGAATCGCCTTCCAGTGTTAATTCGCTGCTTTCGTCTCTGAAAATTGGCGGCAGCATGGCTTTGAAGCTAATCAGTAACCTCTTGCTGATTCCTCTGGCGCTTTACTACTTGCTGGCAGACTGGAATCGTTTTGTCGCTCTGGTTTTTAGCCTGGTGCCGCTGCGTATGCGCGATGCCGTGAGCAGCTTTGCCAACGAAGCCGATGCCGTGCTGGGGCAGTATCTGCGTGGGCAATTGCTCGTTATGCTGCTGCTGGCCGTGTTCTACAGCCTGGGGCTGATGCTCTTTGGGCTGGACTTGGCTTGGCCCGTGGGAATCTTTACAGGTCTGGCCGTATTTGTGCCTTATCTGGGCTTTGGGCTGGGGCTGTGCATGGCAACGCTACTAGGCGTGATGCAAATGGGGCTAGGCAGCACAGCGATTATGGTGGCGGTAGTCTATGGCGCAGGGCAAATACTCGAGAGCTTTTTCCTCACGCCACGCTTGGTAGGCGAGCGCATTGGGCTGCACCCGCTGGTGGTGATTTTTGCCTTGCTTGCCTTTGGGCAGTTGTTTGGCTTTGTTGGCGTGCTCGTTGCCCTGCCCACCAGTGCCGTGCTGCTGGTAGCCATACGCCGCTTGCGTAACCAATACTTCAAAAGCAGCTTGTATAAAGGCTAATTGGCAAGCTGAAAAACGATTGAAAAGCAGCCCGCTTTACCGCCCGCCACACGCACCTTCTACAATATGCGCTTTTACACGCATCCATGAAACAAATACCGCTCAACCTGGCACTTGACACTCCACCTCGGCTGGATGGCTTTGTCGTTGGCGACAACACGCTGGCGCTGGCGCACATCCAGCAAGCGCTAGCCGCCCCCAGCTTGCCGCAAGTGCCCACCTATCTATGGGGCGAGTCTGGCTCTGGCAAAACCCACCTGCTGCAAGCCACGCACGCCGCCTTGCTTGAGCAGGGCTACAACGTGGGCTGGCTTGATGCCCGCACCCCGTGCAACCCCAACCAGCACCCCGAATTCAACCCCACCTGGCACGTTGTGCTGCTTGATGACGTAGACCGCTACAACGCCTCGCAGCAGCACTGCGCCTTTAACTGGTTTATCAACGCCCTAACCCCCGCCATTGGCACGCCGCGCTGGGTCATGGCGGCTGGACAATGGCCCGTTGCCGACTTAAACTTGCGCGAAGATTTGCGCACCCGCTTGGGCTGGGGGCAAATCTTTGCCCTGCAGCCGCTTGACGATACCCAAACCCGACAAGCCCTGCACCAAGCCGCACAACAACGTGGCCTGCATCTGTGCAGCGAAGTGCTCGACTTCATGCAAAGCCGTTTTAACCGCAATCTGGGCAGCTTGATGCAGTTGCTCCAAACGCTAGACGACTACGCCTTGCAAACCCAACGTGCCATCACCATCCCACTCATCAAGCAAATGCTTGCCGACACCCAACACGAAGACACCCACCATCCATGACCACAAGTTACGCCGCCCACATCGCCCTGTTTGACCTGGACCACACCCTGCTGCCCATCGACTCGGACTTTACCTGGACGACCTTTACCAACGCCATGGGCTGGACAGATGCCGAGCAATCCCGCATCGCCAACGAAGCCTTCTACCAGCAATACAAAGCCGGCCGCCTGGATATGGCCGAATACGTGCGCTTTGTCACCCGCGCCATGCGCCCCTTCACGCCCGAGCAGTTGCTTGCCGCGCAAGAGCAATATGGCCGCGAATACATTGCCCCACACATCCGCCAGCCCGCGCTAGACTTGCTGGCACAGCACCGCGCCGCTGGCCACACGCTGGTGCTCACCACAGCCACCGTCTGCTACATAGCCCGCCCCATCGGGCAGCAACTCGGCTTTGCCGATGAGCACATCATCACCACACAGCTACACTACACCGAGCAGGGCTGCATCACGGGCGAGTCAGTCGGGCAATTCAACCTGCGCGAAGGCAAGGTACACAACTTCGAGCGCTGGCTGCAAGCGCGCGGCTGGGACTGGGGCGATGTACACATTACCTTCTACTCCGACTCCATCAACGACCTGCCCCTGCTTGAGAAAGCCAACACCCCCGTCGCCACCAACCCCGACGACCAACTCCGCCAAATCGCCACCGAGCGCAACTGGCACATCATGGACCTTTTCCAGAAAATCTAACATGATCAAAAAACTGATCAACAAACTGCTTGGCAAAGACCAGGCACAAGCTGCCTCTGGCAAACGCACCGAAATACCTGCCAGCATCCACCGCATCAACCCCCAACTGGTGGATGAGCGCGCCGCAGACGTAGTACGCACCCTCAAGCAAGCAGGCTTTGATGCCTACATCGTAGGCGGCGCAGTGCGCGATTTGCTCGTAGGTCTTACCCCAAAAGACTTTGACGTAGCCACCAACGCCACCCCCGAGCAAGTCAAATACCTCTTTCGCCGCGCCTTCATCATCGGGCGGCGCTTTCGCATTGTGCATGTGGTGTATGGGCGCGGGCGCGAACACGAAATCATCGAAGTCTCCACCTTTCGCGCCAACCTGGATACTGCCTGCGCCAAAAAGGTCAGCGGCAACGAAAAAACCAGCCGCCGCGCTTTGGAAGGCATGAAGCACGCCGTAGACACCTCTGGCCGCCTGCTGCGCGACAACGTCTGGGGCAGCCAGCAAGATGATGCCGCACGGCGCGACTTCAGCGTCAATGCCATGTACTACGACCCCGAGCGCCAAATCGTCGTCGATTTCCACAACGGCATTGCCGACGTACAAAAACGCACCATCCGCATGATTGGCGATGCCGCTGCCCGCTACCGCGCAGACCCCGTGCGCATCATCCGCGCCATACGCTTTGGCGCCAAGCTCAGCGCACTGGGTTTCAAAATCGACAAAGCCACACTCGCCCCCCTGAAAAGCAGCCTGCCCCTGCTGGCCGAAATCCCCCAAAGCCGCCTGTTTGATGAAATGCTCAAGCTGCTGCAAACAGGCCACGCCTTAGCCAGCATTGCCCAACTGCAAAAACTCGGCATCCACGAAGGCATCTACCCGCTGCTCAGCCTTGCCGTGCAACGCGCCAGCGACCCCTTCTTTCATAGCGCCCTGCGCGACACCGACCGCCGCATAGGCGAAGGCAAACCCGTAGCCCCCAGCTTCTTGCTCGCCTGCCTGCTCTGGCAAGACGTGCGCCAAGCCTGGAGCGAAAAAACCGCGCACCGCATACCCCCTTTCGTTGCCCTGCAAGAAGCCATAGACGAAGTGTTTGATGCCCGCATTGGCGACGTATCAGGCCGCGGCAAACTCGCTGCCGACATGCGCGAAATCTGGATGATGCAGCCCCGCTTTGACAAACGCACAGGCGCCAGCCCCTACAGCCTGTCTGCGCAGTTGCGCTTTCGCGCAGGGCTAGACTTTTTACGCCTGCGCGCCTCTGTAGCCGAAATCAGCGAAGACCTGCCCAACTGGTGGCAAACCTTCAGCATGGCCAATGACGCCATGCGCGAAGACCTTATCGCCCAAGCACGCGAACAACTCCGCGAGCAGCAGCGCGAACAACAACGCGCCCTGCAGCAGCAAAAGCAACAAAGCCAGCCCAAAAAAGCGGCAACCAAAACCACTGCAAAAGTCACATCAAAACCAGCCATAGACGCTTGTGCCGATAGCGACGCAACAGAACCCGCTACCAAGCCGCGCCGCCCGCGCCGTAAAAGTAGTGCCAAATCATCTGCACCGACAGACGGCGCTGCCCCAGCCATTGCAGATACAACTGTAGAAACAGAGGGCGCAGCAGCACCCAAAAAACCGCGCCGCCGCCGTAAAACCACAAGCCAACCATCTGACAACACTGCAAGCAACTCCGCTAACAATGCGTAAGCCCCTTGTTGATACACCTGCCGATATACCTGTCAATACGCCTGCCGATGCACCTGTCAGCGCGTGGCTGGCGCTAGGCGGCAATCTGGGCAACGCCCAGCAAAACGTACTCGATGCCATCGAAAGCATCAGCCGCACCCCGCATATCAGCCTGCAAGCTGCTTCATCGCTCTACCGCAGCCCCCCTTTTGAAGCCAGCGGCCCCGACTTTATCAACGCCGTCGTGCAAGTAAGCACTACGCTTGCGCCGCACGCGCTGCTAGCCGCCTGCCAGCAAATAGAAAACGCCGCAGGCCGCCTGCGCCCCTACCGCAACGCACCACGCACGCTGGATATCGACATCTTGCTCTACGGCAATGCAGGCAATGCCACCGTTATCGACACCCCCGCACTCACCCTGCCACACCCGCGCATGTACCAACGCGCCTTCGTCTTGCTGCCATTGGCAGAAATCGCCCCCCAGCACGTCAGCCCCGCACAGCTTCAGGCAATAGCCAGCCAGCCCATTACCAAGCTACCTGCAACAGTCTGAACAAGGCGCTTCAACACAAAAAACAAAAACAAGCACACATAAGAGCTTGCCCAACAAAAGCTGGCCAAACAAATAGGCTTTTCCACGAAAACACCCGTTTTCTGTTCAGATAGATTCGTGCCTTGCCGCCCGCGCTCTGCATGTTTACATTCTGCTGCACTGTTCCGCTTTTCATCGGCTACTGCGGCAAGCAATGTTTTGTAATGAAACTACAATTAACAGGCTTGTCTTACCCTAAAAAAACATGACTTACCCTGCCCGCCCTGCGCCTAACACTGCTCGCGCCGCTGCTATTGCGGCGTTTTTCTTGCCCCTGTCTGTATTGCCTTGGCTTAACCCGGTAGCGGGCGGTGCCATGACTCCCGCCATACCGCTGCTGGTGGGCTGGACTTGCATGGCTTTGCTGTTTGCTGGCTTGCCTGTGCTATCCGCCAGCCAGCGCAGTTTTTACGCTGGGCTGCTACTGCTGGGCATCGCCGTGATAGGCTTTGCCAGCAATGCAAGCTGGCAAATGCTGGCTTTTGGGCTGCTGATGATGGCTACGGCTGCCGTTGTAGCCATGCGGCTGGTGCAAGACCCCGCACTGCAACCCCGCACACCTCTCGCTACGGCAGAACACATGCACACTGGCATTGCGCTTATTGCATGGAGCTGGCTGCTGGCAGGCTTTCTCAATGCGTGCATTGGCTTGCTGCAACACTTTCAGCACACAGCATGGCTGGGCGGGCTGATAAACCACGCCCCAGTCGGGCAAGTCTATGGCAACCTGCGCCAGCGCAACCAGTTTGCTACGTTAATGAATATGGCGCTGTGGGCGCTGTGGTATTTGTGGCAAAACGGCGCTTTGCTGCCTGCTTCATCTGCGCTACTCAAAAAAACAGGGCGTAATGGCGCGCGTATATTGCCTGCAACATTGGCGTGGGTGCTCATGCTGCCATTGGCCATCTGCACCGCCTTGACCCTTTCACGCGGTGGCATGGTGCAACTTGCGGCTTTAATGCTGATGCTTGCTTGCTGGACGCTACGCCGCAAACCCGCAGACTTTGCAGCCTTTGCAAACAACAGCGCACTGCATAACGTCACAAACTCGCCAGCGCATGCTTCATCGCACAACACCTCTGCCACGCGCGCCCAGATACTGGCTTGGCTCGCTGGCCTGCTGCTGGCTTATCTGGCAACAGCTTATGTGCTGCCCCATCTGTACGGCGGCACCGATATTGCCCTGCGCCTTGCTGGTCTTGACAGCCGCGCCTGCATCAGCCGCACCGTGATATGGGGCAATGTGCTGCACCTGGTTGCCCAAAAGCCACTCACAGGCTGGGGCTGGGGCGAGCTGGACTTTGCCCATTACTCAGCCAACTATTCGCAAATGCGCTTTTGCGACATGCTCGATAACGCCCACAACCTGCCGCTGCACATAGCCGTAGAGCTTGGCGTGCCCATTGCCGTGCTGGCATGCGCCGCTGTTCTGTGGTGGCTACTGCGCCAGCGCCCTTGGGCAGAGCTTGCGCCCGCGCGGCAACTGGCATGGGGCGTACTCGCTGCCATTGGCATACACAGCCTGCTCGAATACCCCTTGTGGTATGCCCCCTTTCAACTGGCTTGTGGGCTCGCCTTGGGGCTATTGGCCGCCACGGGCAACAAGCACCCTTGCACCAACGGCACGGACAGCAATAGCAATGATGCCTCGTGCGCCCAAGCCCCGCGCCACAATCCCGCCCTGCGGCTAGCACAACGCGCCACCGCTGCCCTATTGCTGCTGGCACTCGCTTATGCCAGTTTTGATTTTGTGCGCGTCACCCAGCTCTATACCGTAGCGCAAAGCCGCGTCTGGCCGTTTAAACAAAACACACAAGCGCAAGCCGAGCGCAGCCGCCTTTTTCACAACGCCGTGCTTTTTGCCAAGCTATCAACCGAGCCCGTTACGCCGCAAACCGCTGCCACGCAACTGGCACAAGCGCAAAAGCTGATGCACTACAGCCCCGAGCGACGCGTGGCAAAGCGCATTATCGAATGCTTGCACGCACTTGGGCGACACAACGAGGCGCAAGCCGCGCAAGCGCACCTTGATGTGGTCTACCCACCCAAGAAAAGCGCACAAGCGGCGCAAGATGCCGAGCAAGAAGAAGCTGAAGAAGACTAGCCTGCACGCAGTGCCTGCCTGTATAAGCTGCTTGCCGACTAGGTATGCTTGGGCTTTATCCGTGCAGCCAAACAATTTCCGCAAATAGCCCCCGAAAAACAGGGCAGGTTTGCACACAAGGCAATAGGCAATAGACATGCAGTGTGGTGCATGTCTGCATAAGCGCAAGCCTGCATGCACGCAACAAAAACGCCGCGAGAATCATGCTCGCGGCGCTGCTTTGCTGTTTTGCAAAAGAAATCCCTGCCCTTTAGGCAGGAAAGAAATCAAGGCACGATGCTGGTAAACAAATACACTGCAAACAGCACCAAATGCACCACGCCTTGCAACACCGTAGTGCGCCCCTTGCCCAGCGAGAGCGTTGCCACCAGCAGCGACAGCGCCAGCAGCACGGTTGATTTGGCATCAATGCCCAGCGCCGCAGGTAGCGACAGCAGCACCGAGAGCACAGCCACGGCAGGAATAGTCAGCCCAATACTCGCCAGCGCCGAGCCAAGCGCCAGATTCATGCTGGTTTGCAAACGGTTGGCACGCGCGGCACGCACTGCAGCCAAGCCTTCGGGCAGCAGCACCACAAACGCAATCAAAATGCCCACCACACTTTTAGGTGCGCCCATTTCCACAATCATCTTTTCGGTATAGGGCGTAAGCGCCTTGGCCAGCAGCACCACAGCGCCCAAGCACACCATCAGCAGCACCAAGCTAATGAGTGCCGCGCGGTTGCTGGGCGGCGCTTGGTGCAAGTCATCGTCTTTGTCGGCATCTTCTGGCAGAAAATAGTCGCGATGGCGGCTGGTTTGCACCAGCACAAACGCGCCATACAGCACCAGCGAAACCACCCCGATAAAAATAAGCTGGCTATTGGAATAATACGGGCCAGGAATGCTTGACGTGTAATTGGGCAGCACCATAGTCAGCACCGCGATAGTGGCTAAAGCTGCCAAAGACGCATTAACGCCATACATGCTAAAGCGCTGCTCATGGTGGCGGTGTGCGCCTAGCAGCAAGCAAATGCCAACCATGCCATTGATGATAATCATCACCGCGGCAAACACCGTATCACGCGCCAAACTTGCCGTTTGAGCACCGCCCGCAATCATGAGCGACATCACCAGTGCCAGCTCAATTACCGTCACTGCCAAAGCCAGCAGCAACGAGCCAAACGGCTCGCCCACGCGGTGCGCGATAACTTCGGCATGGTGCACGCTGGCCATCACAGCTCCTGCCAGCACAAACGCAGCCAATACCGCTAGCCAACCACCAGGAAACTGCATCATCAAACCCAGCATGGCCCAAGCCGCCAGTGGCGATACCCAAGTCCACACAGGCAGCTTGTGCTGTGTGCATGGCGCGGGCGTAGGCGCTTGTGTGGGTGTTGTAGCTGGTGAATTTTGTGGATTGTGCTGCGCTGCTGCTTGCTCTTGCTGCGCAAGGTGCAAGGTTGGCTCAGTTTCAGGCGTAGATTCAGTGCTGGTGGTGTCTGCGTCTGTTGATGCTGTCATATTTGTTGCTTGGTTACTGTAAATGGTGAAAAAGGCAAATATATGGGTACGTTTTTTGAGGAAAACGCGCTGTGCGCCAATTAAACGCAGTGCGTGCCAAGTGGCTAAAAAATGTTGGCAAAAAAAGTTGGCAAAAAACAGCTTGTTTTTATAACTTGTTTTTTTATAACTTGTCTTTACAAGCTGTTTTTATAACCTGTTTTTTAACGCACTGCGCATCAGACGCAACACACAAACCAGGGCGCAGCATTCAAGCCACACTGCTCAGAAAAAGCATCTCTGCGCCCTATGCGTTCGCTCCTGCACTTGCTCTTGTGCAGGCAAGCACGCAATTGCTTGTTAATCGCGGCTGGCGCGTTTGCGCTCGTGCTCTTTCAGGTGGCGCTTGCGCAGGCGAATGGATTTGGGGGTAATTTCCACCAACTCATCGTCTTCGATAAACTCCACCCCATACTCTAGCGACAATTCAATAGGCGGTGTCACCTTAATGGCATCTTCCTTGCCGCTTACGCGGAAGTTGGTAAGCTGCTTGGTACGTGTGGCGTTCACCACCAAATCGTTATCGCGGTTATGGATGCCAACAATCATGCCCTCATACACGGGGTCGCCAGCGCGTACGAACATGCGGCCACGGTCATCGAGCTTGCCCAGTGCGTAGGTGAAAATTTCGCCATCGTCCATGCTGATAAGCACGCCGTTTTTGCGCCCGCCAATATCGCCTTTGTGGGCTTCGTAGCCATCAAAAATATTGCTAATCAAGCCCGAGCCGCGCGTCAGGTTCATAAATTCGCTGGTAAAACCAATCAGCCCGCGTGCGGGAATGCGGTATTCAAGGCGCACACGGCCGCGGCCATCGGCTTCCATATTCACCAGCTCGCCTTTGCGCTCACCCAGCGCTTGCATGACGCCGCCTTGGTGGCCTTCTTCAATATCGGCAGTTACCAGCTCAATGGGCTCGCAGCGTTCGCCATCAATCTCGCGGAAAACCACGCGTGGCTTGCTTACAGCCATCTCAAAGCCTTCGCGGCGCATGTTTTCAAGCAAAATAGTCAGGTGCAACTCACCTCGGCCAGAAACCTCAAACACGCCGTCTTCAGCCGTTTCGCGCACACGCAGCGCCACGTTGCTTTGCAGCTCTTTTTGCAGCCTGTCCCAAATCTGGCGGCTGGTCACAAACTTGCCTTCGCGTCCAGCCAAGGGGCTGGTATTGACGCAAAAGTTCATGGTCAGCGTAGGCTCGTCAATTTTGAGCATGGGCAGCGGCTGGGGGTTGGCCATGTCTGTAAGCGTTACGCCAATGCCGATGTCTTCAATGCCGTTAATCAGCACAATGTCGCCAGGGCCGGCTTCAGTGGCCTGCACGCGGTCAAGCCCCTGGAATTTCAGCACCTGATTGACGCGGCCCTTGAAAGATTTCCCGTCTGGCCCTTCCATTACCAGCACATCAGTAGCGGGCTTGAGCGTGCCAGCATTTACGCGGCCTACGCCAATGCGCCCGACGAAGGTAGAAAAGTCCAGCGCAGAAATCTGCAACTGCAAAGGCGCATCGGCATCGCCCTCGTGCGCGGGAACGTGTTTGAGAATGGTGTTAAACAGTGCCGACATGTCTTTGCCCCACTGCTGGCCTGGCTCGCCTTCTTCGAGTGCGCTCCAGCCGTTGATGCCTGATGCGTACACAACAGGAAAGTCAAGTTGCTCGTCATTGGCACCGAGTTTGTCAAACAAGTCAAAAGCGGCATTAATCACCTTGTCGGGGTTGGCACCTGGCTTGTCTACCTTGTTTACCACCACGATAGGCTTCAAGCCCAGAGCCAGCGCTTTCTTGGTCACAAAGCGCGTTTGCGGCATGGGGCCTTCCTGCGCGTCAATCAGCAGCACCACGCCATCAACCATGCTCAATGCACGTTCTACCTCGCCGCCAAAGTCCGCGTGCCCGGGGGTATCGACGATGTTGATGTGTGTATTTTCCCAACGCACGGCGCAGTTTTTGGCCAAAATGGTAATGCCGCGCTCGCGCTCGATGGCGTTGTTATCCATCACCGAATCCACCATTTTTTCGTGCTCGGCAAAAGTGCCTGACTGGCGCAGCAATTGGTCGACCATGGTGGTTTTGCCGTGATCAACGTGGGCAATGATGGCAATGTTTCTGATTGGTTGGGTCATATAAGTTACAGTTTTAAGAAAATTGAAATACGTAAACAGTCTGCAAAAAAACGATAGCTGCCATATTGCTACTGTCTACGTTTAGGCTTACTTTTTGGCTTTACTCTTGGGTGTCAAAGACACCATTTTTGCTACATACTTGAACGTGTGCTTGGTGGCGCTATCACTCGCTGCCAAAAGCATTCTGTACCTGCCTTAACCTGCATCGGGCGGGTGCAGCATTTGCTGTATTTCCACTGGACTGAGCAAGCGCTCGGGTATCAACTCGCCCGCTTTGACGTGCGCCGCACCCAAGAGCACAGCACTGGCAAGCGCCACCCCATCGGGCACAGGCGGCGGGCCATACACCCGCACTTGCGGGGCATCGGGCCAGTCGCCTCGGCGGCGCAAACCACTTAAAAAGCGCCCTGCATTGTCCGCATCCAGCATGACAGGGCTGTGGCTTGGCAACAAAGCATCCACGGGCAGCAAGGCTTGCAGGCGCTGCGCAGGCGGCAATGCTTCGAGTTCTTGCAAAGTAATGCAGCCCTTGAGCGTAAATACCCCCGTTTGCACCCGCCGCAAACCAATCAGGTGTGCGCCGCAGCCCAGTGCCTCGCCAATGTCTTCTGCCAGCGTGCGGATATACGTTCCTTTGCTGACTGCGGCACGGATTTTCAGCACCGTGCCTGCAGGGTGCGCCTGTGCGATAGCATCTGGCACGGGCAGGCGCTCAATCTCGAATACGGTTATCTGCCGCGCCTGGCGCTCCACCGTTTGCCCGGCGCGCGCGTATTCGTACAGTGCCTTGCCGTCTTTTTTTAGCGCTGAATACATAGGCGGCACTTGCTCTTGTGCGCCTGTAAACTGCTGCAATACGGCAGCAATTTGCGCTTCAGTCGCATCAACTGCGCGGCTTTGCAAAATTTCGCCTTCGGCATCACCCGTGCTGGTCGTCTGCCCTAGCCGCAAAGTGGCTTCGTAGCTTTTATCCGCATCCAAATGCAACTGGCTGAATTTGGTTGCCGCACCAAAACACAGCGGCAACACGCCAGTAGCCAGCGGGTCAAGCGTGCCTGTATGCCCCGCTTTTTCGGCGCACAGCAACCACTTGGCTTTTTGCAAAGCCTGATTGCTGGACAAGCCCAGCGGTTTATCTAACAGCAACACCCCATGCACAGGGCGCCGCTGCACCCGTGTGCGTGGCGCTGTCATGGTCTTATTCGTCCTTGGAGCGCGATGAAACAGCCCGCGCAATGAGCGCATCCATGTCTGCGGCACGCTCAAGCGTGCGGTCAAACACAAAATGCAGCGTAGGCACGGTGTGGATATGCAGCCGCTTGAACAAGCCATTGCGCAAATGCCCCGCAGCATGGTTCAGTGCTTCTTGCGTTTGCTCGGCATCACCCGTAAGCACGGTAAAAAACACCTTGGCATGGGCATAGTCAGGCGTTAATTCCACGCCTTGCAGCGTCACCATGCCCACGCGCGGGTCTTTAAGCTCGCGCGCAATCAGTTCAGACAAATCACGCTGAATCTGGTCGGCTACTTTGTAGCTGCGGTTGGTAGGAGGTTTTTTAGTTGCCATGCAGTGCTATCCGTTTGCTTCGCTCCCTGTTTTACAGGGTACGCGCCACTTCCTTGATTTCAAAGAACTCCAGCACGTCGCCTTCAACAATGTCGTTATAGCCTTTGATGGTCAGGCCGCAATCGTAGCCTTCCTTGACTTCTTTGGCATCGTCCTTGAAGCGTTTGAGTGAATCGAGTTCGCCCGTAAATACCACCACGTTGCTACGCAGCAAGCGCAGCTTGGCTGTGCGACGCACCACGCCGCTGGTAACCATACAGCCTGCAATAGCGCCGATTTTGGAGACACGGTAAATTTCGCGAATCTCGGCTGTGCCGATAACTTCTTCTTTCTTGTCAGGCGTAAGCATGCCACTCATGGCGGCTTTCACATCCTCAATGACTTCGTACAGGATGTTGTAATAGCGCACATCAATGCCGTTGTTTTCGGCTGCCTTGCGCGCATTGGCATCAGCGCGGGTGTTAAACCCAATGATGACGGCTTTGGAAGCAATCGCCAGATTTACGTCGCTTTCGCTGATGCCGCCAACTGCGCCAAATACCACCTGCACTTTCACTTCATCGGTAGAAAGTTTCAGCAATGAAGCAGCCAGCGCCTCTTGCGTGCCTTGCACGTCGGCCTTGATGATGATGGGCAGGTGCTTGACTTCGCCTTCAGTCATGTCCGAGAACATATTTTCCAGCTTGGCTGCTTGCTGCTTGGCCAGCTTGGTGTCGCGGAATTTGCCGCTGCGGTAAGTGGCAATTTCACGGGCGCGGCGCTCATCGGCCAGCACCATAAATTCGTCACCTGCTTGCGGCACTTCGGTCAAGCCCTGAATCTCTACAGGGATAGACGGGCCCGCTTGCTTCACGGGCTTGCCGTTTTCATCGAGCATGGCGCGTACACGCCCCCAGGTTTGCCCTGCCAGCACCACATCGCCAGCAGCCAGCGTACCCGACTGCACCAAAATCGTTGCCAGCGGGCCGCGTCCTTTATCCAGACGCGCTTCAACCACCAACCCTTTGGCAGCCGCATCTACTGGGGCTTTGAGCTCCAGCATTTCGGCTTGCAGCAACACTTGCTCAAGCAAGTCATCAATACCTTGGCCAGTTTTGGCCGAGACAGGGACAAAGGGTGAATCACCACCAAATTCTTCTGGCACCACTTCTTCAGCCACCAGCTCGTTTTTCACGCGCTCGGGGTTAGCTTCGGGCTTGTCAATTTTGTTGATGGCAACCACAATTGGCACACCAGCGGCTTTGGCGTGGCGCACTGCCTCTTTGGTTTGCGGCATCACACCATCATCGGCAGCCACTACCAAAATCACAATATCAGTGGCTTTGGTGCCACGGGCACGCATGGCGGTAAAGGCTTCGTGGCCAGGGGTATCGAGGAAAGTAACAATACCGCGCGGCGTTTCAACATGGTAAGCGCCGATATGCTGGGTAATGCCGCCAGCTTCGCCTGTTGCCACTTTGGCACGGCGGATATAGTCCAGCAGCGAAGTTTTGCCGTGGTCTACGTGACCCATCACGGTAACTACGGGAGCGCGTGTCAGCGCCTCGGCGCTTTGCGCTTCTACTTCTTCAGCGGTAAAGGCTTCGGGGTCATCAAGCGCGGCTTGCACGGCGGTGTGCCCCATCTCCTCCACCACAATCATGGCTGTATCTTGGTCTAGCGGCTGGTTGATGGTTACCATCTGCCCCAGCTTCATCAGCGATTTGATGACTTCGGACGCCTTGATCGACATCTTGTGCGCCAACTCAGCCACGGTAATGGTTTCTGGCACATGGATTTCAAGCTGCTTGAATTCAACTGGCGCTGGTGCGTAGGCTTCTTCGCGGTTATTTCTGTCACCACGGCGGCCACCACGGGAACCTGCTGCACGCCAGCCGCTGTTGCGCCCGGCGCTCGTATCTCCACGGGTTTTGATTTCGCCTTTTTTCTTGCCGTCGGCCTCACCCGCCCAGCTTGAAGACAGCTTGGCAGACTTCACCTCTTTATTGGGCGTTGCACCTGTTTTCGCTGCGGCAGGCTTGGCTGCTGCTTTCTCTGTTTTTTCGGTTGCAGCAGGTTTGTGCAGCGTGCCTTTGGCAGCTTTTGCCTCTTCGACTTTTTTCGCTGTCAAGACCCTTGCAGGCGCATTCATCATGGCGCGAATGGCATCAGCCTCAGCCAACGCCTTGCGGCGGCGCTCTTCAAGGTCTTTGGCGCGCGCTGCTTCTTCTTCGATTTGTGCTTTTCTATCGGCCTCGGCTTGCGCTTGCTTTTCGGCCACTGCAAGTTGCTCGGCTTCTTTTTTCTTTTGCTCTGCCTCTGCCTGCTTTTGAGCAGCCTCAGCAGCTTGCGCATTTTCAGCACTCGCGTTCTGGCGCGCCAAGTGCTCATTTGCGCGGGCGTTTTGAATGGCATCTACTTCTGCTTGCGCCTGCTCACGTGCCAAAGCGCGCGCTTGCTCTTCCTGCTCCTTGTCTGCAGCCGCTTCGGGTGCTTGCTGCCCAGCTTCTTGTGCTGTTTGCTGTGCTGCCTCTTGTGCGGCTTGCTGCTCGGCGCGCTCTTTGGCTTCTTGCTCTTCGCGTTGGCGACGGCGCTCGGCCAAATCTTCTTCCTGACGGCGAATCAACTCTGCCTGACGGCGTGCCTCTTCTTCGCGCCGCTGCAATTCAGCCGTATCAATCACCGACACAGGCGCTACTGGCTGCGTTTGGGTTTGCTCGGCTGGGCTGCTTTCGGCTTCGTCGCGTTTGACCAGCGTGCGCTTTTTACGCACTTCAACCTGAATCGTGCGCGCCTTGCCTGTGGCATCAGCTTGCTTGATTTCGCTGGTTGATTTCTTGGTAAGCACAATTTTTTTGCGCTGCACAACAGGCTCACCTTGGCTGGTACGCAAAAAATCGCGCAATTTAATCTTGTCAGCCTCGCTTATTACATCCGACTCGCCAGACTTTGGCACACCTGCGCTTTGCAGTTGCTCGAGCAGCTCCTGCGGCGTTTTTCTCAGTTCAGCAGCAAATTCTGCAACGGTATTTTTTGACATACGGGTATTGACCTCTTCCTTAGGCTTGATCTTTGTCAAACCAGTGTTCGCGCGCTTTCATGATGAGTGCATTGGCCTCATCGCTGCTTTGTGCTGTGATTTCCATCAGCTCGTCTGTGCCCAAATCGGCCAAATCATCGCGGGTGTGGATGCCTGCGGCGGCAAGCTTGTCCATCAGCTCAGGCGTCATGCCAGCAAGCTCGTGCAGCAAACCACCTTCGGCTTGTGCGCCGCTTTCCTGGGCAATTTCAAGCGTTAGCAAAGCGTCTTTAGCGCGGGTACGCAACTCGGTTACGGTGTCTTCGTCGAGTGCTTCGATATCGAGCATTTCTTGAAGCGGCACATACGCCACTTCTTCCAGACTGGTAAAGCCTTCTTCAATCAGAATATCGGCCATTTCCTCGTCTACATCCAGTTTGCTCATAAACAGGGTGCGCAGCGACTGGGTTTCGTGCGC
>RRZU011051290.1_pt1 | contig 19060 bp, 24 predicted proteins | sample 2165561 | NCBI WGS metagenome assembly RRZU01 (sample SAMN10456909, study PRJNA506462) | wastewater metagenome | isolation source: wastewater sludge | place: USA: Moscow, Idaho | reverse complement strand
AGATGAAAAAGAATCAAACTAACACTTCCCACAAAACAATACACACTATACTCGACACTTTTCCAGCTAAAGCTATGAGAGAGCCAAAACATAGGGAGAAGTACCAAACTCATCCCCATAATTGTAATCCCAACATAACCAAAAAATGTCAAAAAAATATGGGAAATGAGATATTTTTCTATATCCACTTCAACTATTCCACCATATCCTAAAGCCATAATGATTCCAAATATAAGTCCAAAAAAAAGAAAAATATTTGCTAGTAGTACTGTTTTCATCACGAAATTAAGTTTTTGTACTTTTTGAATCGTCATCATTGTTTCAAATAAAAAAATCCCCATCGCTATCAAAACAACAACCCCACCAAAAGGAAGCAAAATAGGAGAAAACAAAAAGCCATACCCCATAAGGAGAGTTCCAAGAGCTAAAAGTGGATAAATTACATAATACAACTCCACAGCAAAATGCCCAACTTCTAGTACAACAGGGACAAGTTGAGCCATAGCTCCAAAGATAATCATCATCACACATCCAAGTAAAAAGATATGGATAAAAGAGAGTATAGTGGGGGAAAATTGAGATAAATTTGCTACATCTATCCAAAAAAGATATAAAATACTCCCGATATAAAAAAGCACCCCTAATATAAAATAAGGGGCGATAAGTTTAAAAGGTGGTGCAAAATCGGTTGAGACTGCCATACTATCACCTTAGTGGGAACACCCACTACCGCCACATCCTCTATCACTAAAATCTGTACTACTTCCATCTCCTTTTTTTGTGAAAGTTATTTGAAATTTTCTATTTTCAAGCTCTTCTACACAAAAGTTAAAATCATTTTCAACTTTAGGAAAAAGTCCAGCTGGTGCTTTACTATTTATCATAATCAGCTTTTCATTCTCTTTGATAGTTTGAAGTCCAATCATCGCATTTATCATAGGTTCTGGATGCCCACATCTACTGCTATCAAAACTATATGTCACCACTCCATCAATCATCTCTTTGTAAAACGGTACTGTTGCACCCTCTAGTGTTATCTCTTGTTTCATTTTCATTTCCTCGTATAATTTTCAAGAAGTATAATCAATAATCAAAAGAGAATTCTTGATAGATATCAAGTTTTAGATAATTTTCTTACCTCAAAATAACCTCAAATGGATATTTCTCAAAAACTTTCATATCATTTGGAGAGATTTTTCTTTCTCCATCTACAATATTTCCAAGTGTATGTGTATCACACAAAGCATTTTGAAGATAATATTTTTTATTAAATCCAATACTTTCTAAAATATCGCATATCGTTTCAATATCTCTTATTTCAAGTAATCCTCCATAAAAAGTGGTTCGCACTTCATACTCAATTGAAGAATCTACCAAAATTTGTAAAGTTTCTAAAAATTGATTCCACTTTTTACTATTTGTAACCATTTTAAATTTCTCTTTTGGAGCTTTAAAATCGAGTGCAACATAATCTAAAAGATGATTTTCAATCAGTTTTTTGACCACTTTTGGTTTTGTTCCATTGGTATCAAGTTTGATTTTATATCCTATATTTTTAAGCTCACTTGCTATATGTTCTATCTCTTTATGGAGTGTTGGCTCTCCTCCGCACAATACGACCCCTTTAAGAAGGTTTGTTCTTGATTTGAAAAATCCTTGAAAATCATCAAAAGAAAATTCTCCTTTCCCAAGGACAATTTCAGGATTATAACAATACCCGCATAGCATATTGCATCCACAAAACCATAAAATTGCCGAGGGGAATCCTTCAAAATCAAGAAGTGTAAAAGGGGTTAAACTTTCAAAAAGTTTTTGCTTTTTCCACAAAATAAATCCTTTGTTTATGTTCCGCTTTTTTACCGATATTGAAACTCTCAACTGGTCGATGGTATCCCATCACTCTTGTATAGACGGTACATTTTGTTCTTTTGTCACTCAAGTTTGCTAAAATCTCATTGTGTTTCATAGGTTTTCCTTTGTATTTGGTTTAGTATTATTATGATTTTCCAAAATCTCTTCATCACATTTTGGACAAAATTCATGTTCCCCACTCAAATATCCATGCTTTGGACACACTGAAAAAAGAGGTGTCAAAGTGATATAGGGCAATCTAAAGTTTTCTAAAACTGTTTTTAGAAACTCTTTTGTAGAAGCTGTAGTTTTTAGTTTTTCATTCATATACAGATGCAGAACCGTACCTCCTGTGTATTTGGTTTGGAATTTATCTTGCTTTAAAAGTGCTTCAAAGGGATCATTTGTAAAATCAACTGGGAGTTGTGAAGAGTTGGTATAGTAGATATTTTCACCCTCACCAGCTTGTAAAATAGCTGGATATCTTTTTTTATCCTCTTTTGCAAACCTATAAGTTGTCCCCTCTGCTGGAGTTGCTTCAAGATTATACAAATTGCCACTTTTTTCTTGAAAAGCTTTGATTTTTTCCCTTACAAATTCCAAAACTTCCAACGAAAAAACTTCTCCAAATTCTGTAGTGATGTCATCATTATCTTTTGTAAAATTTCTTACCATCTCATTGAGTCCATTGACCCCAATTGTAGAAAAATGGTTATTAAAACTTTTAAGATACCGTTTTGTATAAGGGTACAAACCATCTTCAAACAAGGTATTGATAACAACCCTTTTTTTCTCCAAAGTTGCATAAGAGAGTTCAAGAAGTTCATCAATTGCTTGATAGAGTTTCCCCTTATCGCCACTATACAAATACCCTAACCTTGCCATATTGAGTGTTACTACTCCAATACTTCCTGTCATCTCTGCTGAACCAAAAAGCCCATTTCCCCTTTTGAGTAACTCTCTCAAATCAAGTTGCAATCTACAACACATACTTCGCACAGCATTTGGCTTATAAGCCTCTTCATTTTCTACTTTATTTCCATCACTATCAAGTTTATACTGACTCCCTACAAAATTTTGGAAATAACTAGAGCCAATTTTGGCACTATTTTCTAGCAACACCTCTACATTATCCCCATCCCAATCAAAATCTTCAGTGATATTCACTGTTGGGATTGGAAAAGTGAATGGTTGCCCTGTTTTATCCCCCTGTGTCATAATCTCATAGTAAGCTTTGTTTATCAAATCCATCTCTGGTTTGAAATCTTTGTAGGTCAAATCTTCAAGATTTTTCACCCCACGACTTTGGGCTTTCTCTACTAAAGAGTAGGATTGGATATCTTTAAAAAGATGGATATCGTATCTTGTTGGGATTTGATTTTTCAAATCTTCTGGGACTGTCCAATCAATGGTAATATTGGTAAAGGGAGATTGTCCCCAACGAGAGGGAACATTGAGATTGTAAATAAAGCTTCTCACTGCTTTTTTGATTTCACTAAAATTCAAATCATCGGCAAAAACATAAGGAGCAAGATAGGTATCAAACGAACTAAAAGCTTGAGCTCCAGCCCATTCACTTTGGAGTATCCCCAAAAAATTTGCCATTTGTCCGAGTGCTTCACGAAAGTGTTTTGGAGCATCACTCTCTACCCTTCCACGAACCCCATTAAACCCCTCATTTAAAAGCTGTCGTAAACTCCATCCAGCACAATAACCTGTGAGACAATCCAAATCATGAATATGGATATCCCCATTTCTATGAGCATATCCCTCCTCTTTTGTGTAGATTTTATCAAGCCAATAGTTTGCTATCACTTTTCCTGCTAGATTATTTACCAACCCTGAATTTGAGTAGCCTGTATTTGCATTTGCATTGATTCTCCAGTCACTTTTTAAAATATATTCCTCAACACTTGCAGTTGAATTGACAAAAGTTGTATCACTTCCAAGCCCTAGTATCTGCTCTCTTTGCATCTTGTGTAAAAAACGATAAGTGATAAAAGCTTTTGCAACTTCAAAATACCCAAAAGAAAAAAGTGTTTTTTCTATCATATCTTGCACATCTTCAACTGCTTTAAGATGATTGATTTCAATTTGCTCTACTACTGAAATAAAGATATTTTGATTGTAAGTTTCATTTTGACTTTTGAAAGCTTTTTTTATAGCATCTTCTATTTTATAAGGTTTAAATTCATCCTTTGAACCATCTCTTTTGATTATATATTTCATCGCTATCCTTAGTGAAAATTTGAGAAATGGTAGCAATATAAAAAAAGAATAAGTATGATTTGTGTCAAAAAACTATACAAATTGTAAGATACTTTTTTTAATCTAATTCGATATGTTTCACTTTTAAAAATACCATATTCACCTACTATGCTATTAAAAGAATGAAAAATTTGACTATGTCCAAATGATAAAAACAAAAAAAGTAATTAATGCTAAAAAATCTTATATCCTTAATAAAGTTTTACCATATCGTAATCCCCAAAAGATAAAAAGGGCTATCCAAAGAGTACTACTAAGATGTAGTAATCCATTAAATAGTGGGGAATTATCCATAAAAAGAAGTGCGGATTCAATTCTTGTCATCACTATAATCTGCACTAAGCCAAAAAGAATAATAGTAAGTCTATCAGCTGCAATTTTTTGTGGTGGCACAGAATGTCCTAAAATAACACGACTTCCAAATCCAATTAAAAGATTGAGAACAAATCCAAGTGCCATAATGTGTAAAGAAAGTTTGAGAGCTTGTATCTCAAAAACAGATTCCAAAAAGAGTGTAACTATCCCTATCCAAAACCACACAAAAGCAACTACTAAAATAGCTACAATTGGGGGTGTTTTTTTGTAAATATTAAGATTGAAAATAAAATAAGAGAAAAATGAGAGTGCAAAAAGTGCCACAATTTTTTGTGCCATAATAAACTCAAACTCTATCACAATCCCAAGAGATAGAAAAAGAGCTAGTGATATGTCTACAATATACTTTGTTTTTTGCCAAGGGGTTTCCCCTGTATTTGAACTATAAAATGCAGGAATCATTTTTTGTGCTACCACAAAAACAAGAGGGATAAGATAGCTCCAAAATAGTAAATAGGAGATTGTTTTGCCAATTACTATCTCAACCAAAAGTAAAACTGCACCAAAAAATAGAATTCCCGTTAAGATAAAACTTTCTCTTTTACTTGTAAAATATCCATCCATAATATTGAAATAAAACACTTTACACATATAAAAAGTAACTGCCACAACACCTATTTTTCCAACGATAGGGTCAATAAAAAACCCAAGGAGAATAGCTATTTGATACAACATCCATATTGGAAAATATACCTTTGGCTCAATTTCATACGAAGTTGTGTATCGTGGAATGACTGTAATCAAAAATCCCATAAAGGCATTTGTAAATACCCCAAATAAAAGTCCAAAACCATGGATGATTCCAAAATCAAAAGTTCCTATTCCCAACAAAAAAAGAAAAGTAAATCCCATTGTGATAAGGGCAAAAAGAAGAGCTGAACTAAAAAAAAGTTGATGTGGTTGTGAGATAAAACGAACTTTCCAAGGCTCTTTTGGTGGAGTTGGTTTGGAGGTATTGGAGCTAAAAATTGGCTTTTGGTCGGGCACTTGTGTCGAAAATGTCATTGGAAAATCCTTCAAGAGAACAATTATTATTTGATTGTAGATTTTTTTGTAAGATTTATCTTTGACTTTTATCAATTTTTACACATTTTTTTTGAAATGATGATAAAAAACTATCCAACATCCTAAAGATAAATATTGAGATATTTATCTGATATGTAAGACTTATAATCTAAACAGAGTATCCAAAACAATTTTAAAAGTTGTAAAAAAGTTCTTTTCAATATAACTTGCTTGTATCTTTTTTTCACTTTTGATTATTGGCTATGCTATAATGATTCAAAATTAACACTCAGAGGTGCTTTATGGTTCGATTTATCTTACTAGTTACTATAATTATTTTTACAAATGGCTGTTCAACAAGATCATTACCACAAACTACTCTTGATAACAAAAAAATAGTATTACCAGAAAACTATAAAAATACACCTGTATATTTTAATGGTTTTGACATCAATAACACAGAGGTTGATATATCTCATTATGATGGAATATTACAGACTAAACAATTTTGGTTCGCAGCACCAACGGATGAACAAAAGAATATATTAAAAAATGCTGCTTTTACCCTTATTAATACAGGATTTGCATCAGAACTCATCAATCAAGGGCTTCATATTGAAAACGAAAATTCAAATACAACTGAACCATCTAGTGGTATCAAGATAAATGGGCATGTCCAAAAAATTCTCATCAAGACATATGGAGATGGGTTTGGAGGATATGGTTCGGCTGGTGACTATTGGGAATCGTACTTGTATCTTGATAAACTAGAGGTAGTCTTTTTAGATACAAAAACTACTAAACATATTGTCCCAATTGAAAGTTATGCTAAGATAAATGGTACACCCATAAAACTTGGTAGCTTCACAGATGGATTAGTTTTTGCGGCAAAACTAGCTTCCCTTGCTTTTACTACATTACCTCAGTTAGTATATGATAGTTCTAACATAGTTATACCACCATATAAATTAGATAATACAAAACAAGCGCCTATTGAAATAGCTGCAAAAATATCCGCTAGAACTTTTTTAGCTGAAATCTCGAAAGAATGAAATTTTTTAAGTAAAGCTATCTATTTTAGAAACAACTTTTGCTAACAAATGTTGTTTCTTGATAAATGAATAGTATTATTTATATTGATTGCTTTTTTGCAAAATAAACTTGCACTTTTTTTTGACACTTTCCCCTATTCTTTTTTAGGGATTTTTAGAAATTTTGAGTGTTAAGAAAATCTTAGTTTTTTAGTTTTATTGCAGATTTGATTTGAGGTTTAGATATTTATCTTACAAAATTGATCAGTTATGCCATTAATATCTCTGGATGATTATTTACGACATTAAGAAGTACTCTTGCTGGACCCTCTGGATGTCTTCTTCCTTGTTCCCAATTTCTAAGAGTATGCACACTTATATTCATAAGGTCTGCGAGTTGATCTTGAGTAAGTTTGAGTTTAGCTCTTATCTCTTTTGGATTTGGTTCCTCAAAAACAAATCTTCTACTTGGCTGTGCTTTACCATCCATAATATTTTTTGCTTCTTTTACACTTGTCAGTAATTCATCAAACATATATGCTTCCATTATAACATCCCCTCTAATACAGATTTTAACAATGCAACCTCTTTTTGGGAAAGATTGTCTTTTGTTCCTTTTGGATATACATAAATCATATAGATTGTATGTCCATCTTCATAGTAATAGTAGATATTTCTAATACCACCACTTTTACCCTTTCCTTTACTTTCCCAACGAAGTTTTCTTAGTCCACCAGAACCTTTAATTACATCACCACTTTTTGGAAAATCAACCAAATGTTTTTGTAAATCATGATACTGTTCATCGCTTAACAGTTCTGTTATATATTTGGTATAAATTTTTGTTTCGACTATTTCCATAAGAAAGTATATCTTTTTAGATATTATAAGTCAATGGCTTAGTTATTTTGAAACTCCTGCTTAACCCAGTTAACATTTTTTGCTAGTAAAAAAGTGTTTATCAAACCGCCGTATAATTTACACTTGAAATTATTAAGCAAATATCTTCAAATTGTGTAAATTAAAATATAAATTATTCAAAGTATGGCAAATATTCTATGTCTTATAAATAAAATACAGTTTTAAAGAAATTATATGTCTGTTTTCCAAATTCTAACAAAAAAGGAAGACAAAATTAAAGATACCTCCAAAATTTAATTCTCTCCACTAAAACGGCACAAAGGTACAAAATGCGACATACGACTTAATTGAAACTGAATTGCCCTACTCTAAAATTAGCACTTTCTCTTTATAAAAAATCAGTTATCAAAAAGTAATTGTCTAGTTATCAATCAGTTACTAAAAGCCTTTAAAATCACTTTTCATTTATAAGTTTACTACGAGGGAATAAGATGATAAAAAACCATACTCCAAACTCTCCAGCTGAAACAAAACAAGAATTAATAAAAAACTTAGAGATCATAAAAACAACAGTTGCACAGAAAAAAAAAGATGGATTAATAATCTTAATAATGACAATAACATGGTTCTCAGTGCTTGTGATACAACTATTGATGATGAAAGTCACAATATAATACGATTTGATGAAAGTTGTGGAGGATGCAAAATCTTTTATCAAGTAACAAATACTGTGATAAAAAACAAGAACTATTCTCGTTTTATTACAATTCAACCAGTTCTTTTTGTAAGATCTCTATTTTATGCTTATATGTATGAATAAGTTTTTCATCTGTTTCTTTGGAAAGTTTATTTTGTAAATGGTTTAATTCTGTAATGATTGCATTTCTCTCTTGTGCTTTGAAATCATTTTTAACTTTTTTAAAAATAACATATGAAAAATATGCAATAGCTATCATCAATCCGTAAATTGTCATAGTCAGTTCAAAAGAAACATCATCATTTATTTGTAAATATGAAAATAACAAAAAAATAAATATTAGTGGAATAATTATAAACATCTTTATCCTATATGGTAATATCTTCTTAATCGATACAAATGAGAAGCAAAATTCTAAATTGTTGCTCTTTTAATTTGCATAACAAAATCAATCAACAAGCACTATGCACATCGATTCAAGTAAAAAAAGTGCTTCATAACGATTAAAAATAGCACCCTCTAAGTGATTAGTTTTCGGGTTCATTGAAGTGTTTGTGGTGTTTAGGAAGTTTACCCCTTCAAGATGGGTATGATGAAAAATAGAGCCTTTAAGATCACTCCCTTTAAAGTTACTTTTTTTGAGTTGGGCAGTACTAAAATCAACCTCTCTTACTTCACAATCTTCTATGATAGTATCTTCTAAAGATAACCCAAAGAAGTTACTATCATTGAGGATAGATTCTTTAAATTGGAGTGGATTTGCATTTAAAAGAGTTTTCCAGTCTGCCATAGTCCAATCTATTCCAATTAATTTACAAGAGATAAATTTTAGACCACTGAGTTTAGAATCGGTTAGTTTTAGTAATGATAGATTACACTCTATAAATCTACAATCTGTAAATTTACAAGAGGAGAAAAAGGTTTCACTAAAGTTACACGATTGAAAAGTACAATCATCAAATTCAGCTTTTGTGATTCGTTTACCTTGAAAGTTGAGCCCCTCAAATGTTTCTCCAAATACATCGATATTATCTTTTATAATCAATTAATCGCCCTACTCCCGTATCCTCTAGCACTTAGCCACATCAATCCTTCATCTCCTCCAAAATCATCATAGTTCCAAAGGAGGTGTAAGAACTCTTCGTCGGTGTAATCCTCAACATTCAGTGTTTCATCTTTTTTAGAAGGATCTTTAGTATCATAAAAAGGGAGGAAATAGATATCTTCTGGATCAAGCTTACATGGAGCTGCATCATTTCCATTCCAACATATTTCGATTGAGTTTTTTTGTTTTGAGATACCTATTCTACTTTGTCTTGCAAAGAGTGTTGCTTCTTCAATTGAAGGAAATACTCCATAGTATACTTCTATAAGAATCTCTTTATCTTGATTGTTTTTATCAATTATTGATCCTTTTGCTTGGATGGCTGCTTGGTACAAATTATCTCCTATGGGCTATGAAAAATATATTTTATATTATTTTATGTTTGATTTTTTTGGAATTATACACTATTTGGTGGGATTTGTTGAGAATATTCTCTAAGGACAGCTCTTACTTTTTTATCTACATGAGAAAATATTCTATCGATATCACTTTTAAGATTTTTTTGTTTATGCCCCTCTACTTTAATAAATTCATAGTGTGCATTATCGATTGCTCTAAAAAATCGGTTGTACAAAAGATGGTTGACGGTTGTTTTTGGTTTGGTGGTTTGAGAACTTTGGCATAGGAGTTTTTCTCTTCTTGATGGCAACGATATAATATTTTGGCAATCGGTGTAGATTATAAAACTACCCTCTTCTTTTATCTCTTCTAATGCCCAAAGGAGTGTTTCTAGTTCAAGTTTTGTAGAGGATGTATCTTGAAACATTTTTGTTTTTATGGTGTTTACATCTATTGGAAAAGAAAGGTTTTCTACTACAAGATAAGCTCCATACCCTACTTTTGATTTTGGATTGACACTTCCATCGATAAAAAGATATCTAGTATTAGTCATATTTAATTATAAAATCATCTTCAAATATCTCTTCGTGTTCCAATATCTCTATCTCTTCAACGATGCTATTTGGTGAACCTATTTGAAGTATTTCGATAAATCTCTTATGCTCTTGTATTGTAGTTACTGTGATTGCTGATTCTACATCCCCATTTGGAAGGTTTTTTACATATCCTTTGAAGTTTTCTTTTTGGGGGATTGACTAATTGGACACACAATATATCAATAATATCCTAGATTTTTTGCATTAAAAAATATTGCCAATCTATAGTTCAACCATTCTTGTGATTTTGAATACCCTTTTGTTTTTCTTACTAGATAAGATATTTTATCTCTTAGTTGGGAGTTTAAATTTTCTATAATATTTGTCATAACTGATTTTTCTTGAATAACTTTGTCTCCATAAATATTTCCATATGCAAAATTTTCATCAGAATACACACGATTTACTTTTGGAAGATGTTGGTTGAATTCTAGCAAATCAGTTATTGTCTTATGAGGTGACAGATGGTAATAGTGAAACTTCTTTCCTGTTGGTGTGATAGCTATTGCACTCCAAACATAATATTTATTATCTTTTCTTCCAATATATGTGTATAGTTCATCCATAATTGTGTAAGAAAATTGAATTTGTGAATTTAATTTCTGAGCTATATCAAAATAAAAATTTACAGTTTCACAAAGTTTTTTTTAAATGATGTTGTACTGTCCTTAAATGTACACCTAAGATTCTAGCAATTTTTCGTTGTTCACCTTTCTCTTCATATATTTTTGCTATTAAATCTTTTTTTTCTTCACTTAATCTATGAAACTTCTCTTCACCTGTAAAAAACTTTTGACAATCTTGACACTTATATTTTTGTACTGTACTACAAGCTAATTTTTTATATCCAGCTTTGACTACATGATTTCCATTACATTTTATACATTTCATACTATATTGTAGCAATATTTTAATTATATGTCTATTTAGTCAGTGCCCTTTTTGGGCATTTTCACAGATATTCTTTCTATAATAAACCCCTTGAACTCTCCCTTTTGAGATAAATTTATAACTTTGCATTTTTTAATTCCTTTGTACCCTCTTCGATTACTTCATCAACTTGTTGCTCCAATTTTACTTTAGTAGCATCAAATGGAATACGAATCTCTTGGAAATGTTTTTTCATCTCAAGATAGTTATTTTTTGTATCTTTATCTTGCAATAAAAAATCTGCTATTGTTTTATTGGAACTATCTGTTAAAAGGAGATATGCAAGCTTATGAGCTGTTTTATTTTTCTCTTGAAGCAAATTCACAAAACCATTCAAATCCTCAAAATAAATATTTTCATCATAAAATAATCTACAATTATCTTTATCAAACTCTTTTTCATCTATTTTATTTGCAATAAGGAATGATCTTAACACCATACTTTTATCGATAAAGTTATAGATATTTGGTTGGTCACTTGATAGGTTATAGTAGTTATTAAAGAGAATATTTGCCAAAGCAAGAGTCTCAACAGTTACAACTTTTTTCCCATTTTTTTGAGGTTTTTCTAAAGTAAGTTCAAAATATTCTGGAAGAATTTTAGCTGCTATCATCTCTTCAACACCAGCAGTTGTATTAAGAGAATAGTTTTTTAACATCTCTTCCATCTCATCAAATCTACTTGCATATCCTTCTGCATAATAATCTACAAGTTGTTTTTGTGATTTTATATTGGTAAGAGTTGTTTCTAAAGTACATTGTGAGGTTGTTTCATCAAACTCACCCTCCTCTTTGATAAAAGTAGTATTTAGAACATCAAGGTATCTAAAATCTTTCATCCCATCAAAACCACTTTGATTTGTTTTTTCATATTTTTTGAGGATTAAACAAGCCCTTCCTCTCTTGCTACTATTGTTATACTCTGATTCATCATCGCAAGCTTGTTGGTAATATGCTGTAGCTTCATCTTTTTCTTTTGCTAACTCCATTGCATAACCTGCAAATAAACAACCGTTTGCTCGTGAAAGTTGATCTAAACTTTTATTTTCACACTGATATTTAAAAGCTTCGTTCGCTTCCTCAAAGTTATTATTATAAAGTGCCAACTGCCCTACTTTGATATAATCTTTCTCTTCATCATCACAAAATGCTGTTTGATTTAAAATAGTAATTGCCAATAGACTTAAAAATATTTTTTTCATAATTGTTCTATCCTTTTAGTTTTTCATTCCAATACCTAACATACGCTTCATAGCCCAGTTTTGTGTTGCAATAGTTAGCTAATTACTCCCCACTTATTTTATAAGAAGTGATAAACATCACCATTTTCGAATTTATCAAGCTGTTTTTTTAAAATTGAAGGAGCGATATTATAATATTCAGAGATCTCATTTAGATATCCATTTTCTTTTGCTAAAAGATATTGTAATACTCTTTCAGCATTATCATTTCCGAGGATTACACTTAACATCGTTTCTCCTTTTTATCTATTATATAATTTAATTTATCTATTTTATAAAATAGATAATAGGATGTCAAGTAATTTTATCTACTTAACTTTTATATTCTGAACTACTGCTACAAAAAAATCTTTAGACCAAAGTTCAATCTCTCTGATATCTTTTATGAATGGTTGCACATCACTTTTTGCTTTTGCTACATCAAGAGTTTCTATTCTTTGTAAAAGCAGATCTTTTATAGTTTCTTTTGTAAGCTCATTTGGAATTTGTATAGTATTCTCTTCTAAATATTTGCAACTTTGCGAAAACCTTGATTTTAGATGTTTAGAATCAAGTTCAACATCATTTGCTATATACCAAACCAAATCATACCAATCTCTCCCTTTTGGTCTTGTACTCCATGCACGACACAGTATGGCATGCATTTTCCCTGCATAAAGAGAGCCAAGAGTAAAAGAATTAATTGAAAATGGTCTTGGAGTGAGTCGTATAATATTTGCTGTTTCAAACTCTAACGGTGGGTTTGTATCCACTTCAAGTTTTATTTTTACTGCTTGGTCTCTATGGATTTTGCTCGTTATATCTTTTGGTGCATTTATATTTATAAGATGCTCTATCGTGTTACCTTTTACAAATGCAGATGCTATGGCACTACTATTATTTTCATCTTTGATTTCTATTGCCACATCAAATCCAAAAGCTTTTAGAGTAGCAATAATTGCTTCTTCATATGCTGCAAGATTGAACTCTGAATTTGGCTCAAGAAGTGAAAAATCCAAATCTTCTGAAAATCTTGGAAGATTATGAAGTATTCTAAGAGCCGTCCCTCCATAAAAAGCAGCATGTTTGAAAAATCCTGCATCATAGAGTCCTAAAAGAACAATCTCTTGTAAAATCTCTCTTAGTGCATCATAGCTACTATTGGAGTTCGTCAAATCATATTTTTCAAGCATTTTTATAAGCGCTGGATGAGTCATAGTTTCCCTTTTTCTAAAATTAAAACTAATGTTTTTAAATTTTTAGATTTGTAAGCATTGGCTATCTCTTCTATAAGGTGGCTATCTAGTGGCTTTGTAATTTCAATTCTTAGATCATATTTTAGATATTGACCCATTTCAGTTTGTGTAAGAGTGCCAATTCCTCTATCATACCTTATCTTATCACACAAGGCTTTTTCTGGAGTTGCTATAAATCTTCCACCATCATTTTCATCATAAAGCCAATCAACCCCTAAAGAATAAGCTTGAAGCGGTACTTTTTTATAACTAAATCTTCCTATAGGAGTGTCAAAAAGTTTTTCATTTTTACTTGTCGCAGATGTTATTTCATTTACTCTCTCAGGTATCATCCCATAATAACTAAGTGCATAGTCAAACGATACATATGAAGGAGCATAAAGTGTATTTGCTACACTTACTAAATCAATTGGTCTTGTAAGATATGCTTTTGAAAAAGTGTAAAAACCTTTTTTTAGTCTCACTAATTCACCACTTTTTACAAGATTAGCGATTTTATCGTTGACATTATTTACTGACTTCTTTAACAGTGAATAAAGTATATCGTGAGAAAATACTGATAATGGTAAAGCATTTTTTAGTTCTATTGTTTTCATAATGGCATTATAACATAAATTCATTATTTTATATAGTTAATCCAATTTTATTGGATTCAATGTACTAATAAATACTCATTATATCCTTTAAATTTTATTGCCTTAATAGTTTAGTCCCAAAAAGTTTCTATATTATCTCGAAATGTATCGAAAAATCTTTGCTTTGTTTGAGTTCTTCTTTCATTTTCTAAGGTGTATACTTCAATTATCCTTTTATGAATCTCTTCGCGATTATTTGGTGTTTCTTTTTCTCTTTTTAATATCAATATTGAACGACCATCATCTTTTTTTTCTCGAATAAAATCTACTTTTCCATATTTTAAATCAATCTCCTCATGCTCATTTCTTACAAAATCATCTTCTTTTAACATTTCTAAATCATCTATCAAAGATTGTAAAATAAGTTTAACATCTTTATCATTTTCTCCGTTTGTATCGCTACCCCAATGAGATTCCATATCCTTTAATTTAAATAACATCATCTCGTAAAAATAATCATGGTCCCACCATCTATCATTCCAAATAATTTTTTTCCATTTCCAAAGATTTGCTATACCACTAGTAAAAGTTCCATAATTACTAGCTATTTGTTGTAAAAACTTTATTTTTATCATTTTGAATCTATTTCAAAAGATTTAATCTGTATACAATTTCCATAACAACTTTCAAAGGGATATCCAAGTGGATTGAAATGAACTTTAACTTGATTGAATTGATATTCGAGTTGATCATGGGTGTGTCCAAAAATCCAGTGCGTCATTGAACCATCTGAAATTAAACTATCTCCATCAAATGTAAAGTAAGAATTTGTGATATCATTGTGATATTTTGGACTTATATGTTGATGTTTATACGAAGGGTTTATATGACTTATCATTACATCACATTCTTTGGACACCTTTTCAAGTTTTGCATACTCTATATTGTAAAAATCATCAAAATTTTCTATTGTGTAAATTAGTCTTGAATCATTCATAAATCTCTTCCAATTTTCATTGAGAGTGCTTTGTGATAGGTGTGAGAAATATTTTTTGATATATGCATCACTATACCAACCCATAGCTCCTCCAAAATTAATTCCATCAATATTTACAACATCTCCATCAAGGCAATAGATATTATTTAATTTAGAAATTTGCTTTTTCATATCACTAGCCCTGTAAAATGAGTCTCTTCTATAGTAATCCCTACTTTCTCTATCAACTAAATAATAATCATGATTTCCAAGAACACATACGATATATTTGTAATAAACTTTTTGAAATATTTTTAATATTTGGATATTTTGATCATTATAATGTCCAAGATCACCAGCTATAACTAAGAGATCACCTACTTGATCTTGACGATTATTTAAAAAAATTGGATCAAATAATGCTCTTACATGATCTTCATTTACCTCTTTGAATTTTGGACTAAAATAATAATCTAAATGGATATCACTTAAATAATCAATTTTCATTTCGACCCTTTTTTAATATTTTTCCAACTTTTGAATCTTTTAGTTTTATTTTTTTTATTTCAATAACACTATAACAACCACTTTCATATCCATATTCTACAACTTCTAAATTTTCATGTTGCTAGGATCTCTTGTAACTTTTTAATTTTCATCTTCCGTTCATTAATAGTAAATAAACTTGATAGATTCTTTCTCAAAATCAGAACGAACATACAAATAATTATTTTCATAAGAATCTTTATGGATATTATTTTTATTCATATAATCGATATAATCTACACAATAATTACAAGTAACATATCTTCCAAATTTTCCGTAGTTAAAATTTGGATCAAAAACTTTTTCAATGTCTAAATCTATCACTCTTAGTTTTTTATTTAAAGTTCTACTTATCCAAATTCCACTTGGATTTATCATACATTTTTCTTGGATATTTAATATTTTCAATAAAAAAGTATCCAAAAAATAAGCACTAAAATAACCATATGTTTTAAAATATTTTTCAAATTTTGGTGAATCTCTTTTTGGAATTCTTTTAAATTTGGTTACTATTGCATAGAAATCTTCCAGCTCTTTTTCTAAGAGTTTTTGTGGAAACTCTATTTTTTTCACATACGAGCCATTTTGGATTAGATCAACTGTTTTGTGCAATCTATTTTCCAAAATCTCTTTTCTTAATTTTTTTAATATTGAAATTCTATACTGACGTAAATCTTCTTTCTCTTCTTCTATCTTCATAGCTATAAATTCAGGTGTTACAACTGGTATTGGTTTAGTTGTATCCCACACTATTCCAAAGTTGTTATTCGTTCCACTTTCATAAACAACATACAATATTTTTTCCATTGCATTTGATATTTCTTTGAGTATCGCTCCATCATTATTGATATCCAAATCACCATGCCATATAGGATTAGCCATTTTTTCTAATGAATCATAAACTTTTGCATTAAATATTGCCAAATTATAAGGATTTCTTTTTCTATAGCCACTTTTTGAACCACTAATCATTCTACCTCTATAGAGTTGCTTATCATAAAAAATAGTATCACATTGATTCGTCGTGTTATTCATTTGCCAAATCTCACTTTAATTTATTTGTATTGTTGAGCAATTTAATATTGAAATTATTATCTACAATCAAATAACTCCCACTAATTTTCACATTATATTTTTCTATCACTTCTATCATTGTCTCATCAAATCCATTTTCTACACCATTGTCTTTTGCAATCATCATCAAAATCCCTTCTATAAACATATTGTATATCATCTCTTCATCTGTAATAGAATATTTTGTTGAATTATTTTTAATGGTTTCGATAAAAACTTCGTCAATTTCTAAACTAACAGTTACAAGATTATTATGACGATTTCGTTTTTCAATCCTACTTTTGTATATCTCTTCATACATTTGTTCATTCAGTTCTAACATTTTCATTCACCCCATAAATTTAGATTTACATTATTAATTTTTATCAAAAAAATCATTACATTAATACAAGATTTCCTCGCTAATATGCTAATTGTAATAAATGAGTGCGAATACCATAATTCGTTTATATTGAATTAATTTTATAAATTGAGCAAATGACTGGTGTGATAATCAAAAGAGTCTTCTCTCACAAATTGACACATACCCCATTTTATTGTACCCTCGTTGTCTTTTATGGAAACTTGATCTTAGCATCGGTGTATTTTCATCGAAAAAATCTACTGCTATACACACTTGAGCATCTCTTCCGATTCGTCCAAGATATTGAACTATTCTTCCCCAATAAGAAATTGGCATCGTAAGAACAATAGCATCAAGGTGTGAAAAGTCAATCCCCTCGCCAATAAATGAGCTTGTAGATAAGATGATTGAAGATGTGTTAGCTTCTTTTAAAAACTCTTTTTTCATTTTTGGGTTTAGTCCACCATGTACAAGAGTAGATTTTAAGCCTTTTGCATCTAACAAATGATATAAGATATTTAGATGCTCAATTCGCTCACTAAGCACTAAAACATTTCTATCTTTTAACTTTTCAATCTCTGAAATTATAAGATTATTCCTATCATAATCTTCAACCATCTCATTTAAAATAAGCCCAAAATCATCACTTATTGCTTCAAATGATGAAACAACAGTTTTTAAAGTATGTATTTTTCTGATCTCTTTTTTCGATTCATAAGCTATCTCTCCACACTGCATAAACATAATCGGATGCATTCCATCTTGTCTTGCTGGTGTTGCACTCAAGCCCAAAACATATTTACCTTTGAATTTTCTAAGAGGTATCTCAAAGGAAACTGCTGGGATGTGGTGCACTTCATCAATGATTATTTGTGAATACTCTTCAATGAGTTCAGGTCTATTTTTTAGTGATTGCAAAGTAGCTATATCTAAATTTGAGTTTAGCTTTTTCTTTCCATTTCCAAGTTTTCCAATTACTTTTTTATCAATTTGAAAATACTCATAAAGTCTCTCAATCCATTGATCAAGAAGATTGCTTTTGTTTACTAATATCAGTGTATTAACACCTCTCTTTTGAAGAACAGCTGCTGCAACTGCTGTTTTACCAAATCCAGGAGGTGCTATTAAAACCGAATAATCTTGATTTAGAATTTTTTCAAGTGCAAATTGTTGCTCATCTTTTAAAGTAAGTGTAAAATTTAATTTTTCGATAGGCTTTACAAATCTTTTATCTTCAATAAAAAGCCTTGCTTTGTGAGAGTTGAAAAGAGTTAAAACTTTATTTGTAAGTCCTCTTGGAACGATAATGTATCTTTCATTGATATCAAATGATGTAATGATTCTTGGGGTGTTAAAGGTTGATTTTCGCAAATTTTGCAATACAAAAAACTCTGGATTTGAAAAGCTTGAGAGTCTTTGAAGTTTATTCAGCACTCCTTTAGAGAGGTTTTGTTTTTCGATATAAAGAGCATCGTATAATACGGCCTTTGTAGTTTTTGGAAAAATAAGTGCTTTATCTTGTTTAATCTCCCATGGCATAAGATTTTCATCATTATTTGAGTTTAGTAAATGCTCCCTTAAAATTGCAGCAACTTGGTAAATAGATATTTTTGATATGTTTTGTAAAACTTCCCACTGATTTGAAAACGATTGCATAGTATCCATATCTATAAAAACAGTTTTGTTTTCATTTCTTGAGCCATAATGCAGTGGCAATGCTACTAAATTTCCAAGTGCATCGGGAGCTACAAAATCTTGATTTGGAAACATCCTATCATAGCTTGTCATATCAATTCCACTACTCGTATCCATAGCTTTTGTAATGATTATATCACCTAGTTTTCTTGCATCCTTTGCTTTGATTGGTAATTCAAAAAAGTACCAAATATGGATGCCATTACCAGATTTTGAAAGTTCAAATAATGGTTTTAATCCAAGTAATGATGAGATTTGTTTGATTGCTCTTGCATCTTCTATAAAACTTGCCTTATCCAAATCTATCACTAAAAATTT
>RRZU013264845.1_pt1 | contig 19062 bp, 16 predicted proteins | sample 2165561 | NCBI WGS metagenome assembly RRZU01 (sample SAMN10456909, study PRJNA506462) | wastewater metagenome | isolation source: wastewater sludge | place: USA: Moscow, Idaho | reverse complement strand
TTTATTATCTAAAAAACTATTTGAAACAATCATAGCAGATATACCACCTACTTCTAAATTATCAATAGATTTAGCCATAAAGTAATTATGTATCATTAAACCATTTAATTCTTTGTTTGTTTTATCATTAATTGAATGTGAACCATAAGGAGGATTACCAATAATTAAATTTGCTTTTCTATCAACTGGTAATTTAAAATCTTGATAACCTATATTATGAATTTTTGCTTTTGGATATAATATTTGAGCAATTTTCGAACTAGATTTATTTAATTCTACTCCAATTAATTGTGTATTAGATTTTAAATTTGTTGGCATATATCCAAAGAAATTTCCATTACCACAGCTAGGTTCTACGACAACACCGCCTTTAAAACCAAATTGTTCTATAGCATTCCACATAGCTTTACATATACTCTCATCAGTATAATAAGCATCGATTATTGATGTTTGTGCAGATTCATAATCTTCTTTAGATAATATACTTAATAATTCTTCTCCCTCTTTTTCCCAACCTTTTGTAAAAGTACCATCAGGCCTAATAAATGCTTGAGCAATAGTACCAGCTCCTGGCATCCTTGAAAGAGTTTTTTTCTCGTCTAAACTTATTTCTTCATTATTGTTTATTTTTTCAATAATCTTTATACATTCAATATAAATTTTAAATTTAGTTTTTACACCACCAATATTAATCGAATCAGTTATTTCAAAATTTTCAGTATCTTTTTGTTTTTGATTATCAACTGATTCTTTTTTTATATCATCTATAGTTAAAACTTCAAAAAACATTTTATTATGTTTTTCTATATCTTCATCATTTAAAATTCCATTATCTTTTTTATGCAATAAACGCTCATAAGATAGTTTTAATTGTTTCTGTAAAATATCTTCATCTATTTTAATATCTTTTTCACTATAATTTTCATTATATGTTTTATTATATTCTTCAATTAGATTACTAACATCATCGCCATGACTTCTTAATTTTTCAATACTTTTTATATAATTATTTTTTAATTCATCATCTAATTTATTTATTTGTTCATTAATTATTAGATTAATAGAGTTAAAATTATTTAATGATAAATTTAACTTTTCATTACCTAAAGTATTTAATTCTAAGGCTAACTCTTTTAACTCATTTATATTAGAATATTTTATTTTAGATATATAATTTTGAAAATTTTTATCTGGTTTAAACTCATTAATTACTTTACTTTTAAAATCCAAATCAAACATATTATAAAATTCATTAAAGCTAAAATTATTTCCAATATTGTTATAAACAGAAATATCTTTATTCCATAATTCTAATAAAAACTCTTTACTAAAATCATTATTTGCTATTCTTTCTTTATGATTTTTAACAACACTTGTTGAAAACCATTTAAAAAACTCTTTAGTTTTTACAATTTCAGCAAAATAATCATCTAATACTTTAAATTCATCTTTTACACCAAAAATAGACATTCCTATAACATTTGTATCGCTTTGTGATTTTTCAAAAGATGCAATTTTAAGCCACTCTTTTAAATCATCTTCTTTACCAATTCCAAAAACATCAAAACCAAGCTCAATAGCAATACCAGTTGATCTAGCACTAATTTTATGATCAATCATATCCTGATATTTATTTTTATCAGAATTATTCATTGTTCTGTAATAAGTTTCTAAAAAATAATCTTGACCCTCATATTTTTCTAAATCCTCTTTAGATAAATAACCATTTTCTTGTAAAATTTCTTGTGCATAAATAGGACAATATTCTACTAACGATTTATCTTTTGCAAATTCATATAATTCCTCTTTTAATATGTAATCAAAATTACCTTCTAAAAACATTTCTTTTAAATCTTTTCTTTTTTTAAATGTTTCTCCAGGAATTATTTTTACTTTTTCAGTAATATATATGCTAGAATCTTTTTCAGCTTGAACTTTTCTTATTGTATTTTCATCTTCATAAACTTCTAAATTGTCAATATTTAAACCTAAAAAAGTTGATGTTTTTCCATTTTTTAAATGAATTGTTTCGTTTTTTTTCATTCCAAGATCAGATATTTCTTCATCTTTAGGACTCTCCAAAGGAGTAATTTTTTCATTACCATAAAAATTGATAATATCCTTATTTTCTATTATAAATTTTTTAGCCACCCTAGAGTAATACCCAAAATTGTTTTTTCTCATAAATTTCTCAAAATCAATATATTCATTTTTTGTTAATTTTGTGTCTAATTTCATAACATCAAGAATTGAACCATTTTTTGTATGAACAAATGTAGAGTATTCAGCATCTTTAAAATAATCTTGATACTTTAAAGGAATAGAATCAAATTTTAATGATTGTAAACTATGTCCTTGCTCACTATTTCCCAAGCTTCCCACTCCTTGAAGCCCATTTGAACTAAGTTCTCCATCTCTTCCATCGCTCTTTGACTCTTCATCATTTGATAACTCAATAGAGTTTGATCCTTCATCATTGATGAATATATTTTGTGATGATTCTCTTTCATGTAATCGTCCATTTTCGTTCGAATACTCCCCACTGTGTAATTCTTCACTATTGTTTTTTCCATTTTCTTCTCCTTTTTTTAAATTTAAAACTTTATTTTCTTTTAAAGACAATTCTATTAAATCTTTTAAACCATTTTCTATTATATGCTCTTTAGCCTCTTCATCTGTAAAATCACCATCAACTATAAATGATTTACCCTTGAAATCGCCGCTTAAAATCATCACTTCTTTTGAAAAAAGGAATAAATTTTGATAAACAACTGAAACACTTAATTCCTCGCTGTTTACAATATCTTTAGCTATGTCTAAACTATCAAATTCAAAAGATTTATCGTTCTTCATTCCACCCAAAAGATAATCTTTTTCATCGTTATTGCTTAAAACAAGATCATTTTTATTTAATCTATTAGCATCTCTTTCCCCTAACTTATGATAAAAATGATCCCCTAAATTAGATGTTTGAATAATATCATTAATTAAAAGTTCTTTTGAGATTAAATTAAATGTAGAAATAACATTTGATAATTTATGTTTTATATTATTTAAGTCAAAATCTTTAAGTTCCGAATCAATTAAAAATGATTTTTTAAGCAAATATTTAAAAAATGTTTTTTGATCATTATCAAAAAAATAATGTTCACTTAAAGAATTAGCCAAATAATCAATTTTTTTTAATGGATTATCTATTTTACTATTAAAATAATTATCAATTAAAATACCATCAATATTAGAATTAATTAAACTATTGTTTAGTTTTTTAATTATATTTTCTATTGAAGATGTTTTTAATTCCAAATCTTCTTTTGTTATATTAGTTTGAGATATGTCTATAAAAGAATCAAATTGAAAATAGTCAATATTATTATTTTGATCTAAAACAGGCTCTAAAATATTTATTTTTTTATTATCAATAATTTTTACATCAAAATTTTTTAATTCAGCCCAAAAAAGTTCATTTTTTAACATCGAAACTTTTATATTATTATCTTTTAATTGTATAAACATAGATGATAAACTATCGATAGGAATAAGGGGAGCTTGAGAAGAAAAATCTAAAAAATCTTTTATTGCATTCTTATTTGATAAAACTTCATTGTTAAATCTTTTTTTAGAAAATTCATTTACTAACTCTTTTGATAATGAATTATTGTTTATTTTCTTTTCTATATCAATTTTGTGTAAATTTTTATTTATATGTCTTTTTTGAAAAGATAAAAGTTTTGCTTTGGCAGATTCATTTGAAAATATGTATAAATCATCTTTTTTTATTAAAAAATCTTTTGATTGTAAAAACAATATATCTTCAATTGCAACTTTGTATAAATCTAAATTATTATTTTCTTCGCACCAGTTTTTAAAAATTTCTTCATTAAAAGAACCTCTTTTTACTAACAAACACCTAAAATAATCTATTAAAATATCATTTTTAAAATCAATAGATAAATTGCTATTTTTTATATCTAAATAATTTTGGTGACTACTAATTATATATTTTTCTAATTCAATCATAAATCTACCTTTCTATTTTATAGTAGAATTATAATAAAATTAACTTTAATATAAGGTTTTATTTTTTAATTAAAAACCTTATCATACCATCTTCATTAGTTCCACCGATTTCATTATCAATAGCAATAGCCTCTCTATCTAACCCTTGATAAATTGTCGAAAAACTATTTTTTATATAAAAACTAAAGTTTTCTTCAAACAATTGTTTTGAACGAGTGTTTTCTCTAAATTGCAAATTTGAACAATCAACAAATACATAAAAAGAAATCGTATCTTTATCATCTATATAAACTTTGCAGCCCTTATTATCTGAAGAATAGTTTTTAAATAAACCAACTATATAACTATCAACCCCAATATTATTTTTTTCACCTTCATAAGGATAATGTTGAGACCACCCATTACAATCTACAACTCTAGCAGCACTTATATTATTATAATGCGTAGAATCAGAACAATCTCCACCACTAGCATTCAGATATCCAGTAACATTATTAATAATACCTTTATCTACAATTTGATAAATTTCACCGTTAAACTTATTTAATGCATCATGCCATTTATTTGTTTGCCAATAATAAATACCTTCATAAATAAAATAAGTCAATAAAAGTACAGAAAGAGTAATCTCAATCATGCCAATTGCTTTTTTTCTCATTTTTTACTCATAATATATTTTTGAAATCTACTATAATTTTCTCCCATAATATAAGTATTCTTATAATTAAAACATTTATTAATCAAATTCAATTGTCTTGAAATTAGATTAAATCTATAAGTCTCTTCTTCTGTTCTATCTTTTTTAGCAGAAAGTTTAAATCTCTCTTCATTTAACTTATTAAATTCACCATTAATTTTCATTTCCGCCATTTCGTATATTGTTATACCAAACTGGCTTCTTGTTTCTTCTATAAGCCTTACAGATGTTTTAGTGCTTAAAATTTGTTCGGGGAGATTTAGCATTTTAAAAATACCAGTATTAATTTCACCTTTTTTATAATTATAACTCAATCCTAAAGGCAAATAAAATTCATCTTCAATTTCAGATAATTCATCTGGATTTGTTCTGTTTTCTAAAGGCGAATTTGCTTTTGATAATACAACAATAATATTAGGATCTTTTACCATAGATCTTATTTCTTTTATAACCTTAATTAAAATTGGAGCATCTTCTAAACCAACTAAAATAGGAATAAAAAAATGGATCTTTGTTTTCATGGAAAGAGAAAGATTTGATACTAAGTCATTAATAGCCGTTCTATAATTTTCAGCTCCAATATCAATAACTACAGGATAATCTCTATCTAAATCAAAAAGTATATTTTGTACCTTTTTTTCAAATTCAGTAAAATCTTTTTGTGAAGATTTTATTACATTCGTAGCAATTATTTTGCTATCCTTCAAATATTGAGTCGAAAAATTTACTTCATCATATTCATAAATTGCAACGGGTTTTTTTGTTTCTTCATAAATAAATGGAATCAAGTATTGTGTAGAAAAAGTTGTTTTACCAACGCCGCCTTTAGAACTAATTACTATAAAAATATCATTTGATATCATACGTATCCTTTTTTTGTTTTATCTATTATTTATGAATATCCTTAAAATAATCGAATGTAACTTTTTGCAGTTCATCAAGATCTAAATAAGTATTATTTGTATCATTTAATAGTTCTTCTACTTCTTTACTTTCAATTACTTTATTTAAAGATATATCTTTAGGGCCTTTTTTGAAACTATCTTTATTCCAAAAATCTATCTCTTTTTTTACAATTCTATTTTTTTCTTCAATAAAATAAACCAATAAAATTAAATTATGTAAATATTGCTTTGCTAATTTCCATCCTAATAATCTATCTATTGAATTCTTAAAATTATCTAATTTTTTAGAAAGTCCATGAGACAATGATAAAGGAAATGGTTTATTAGAAGTATTAATTCTTTTTAATATCATTTTTTTATCATTAAAAACATCTTTACTTAGCTGAGTCTTTAAAATCATTTTTTTAAGCTCATCTCCATTTGCTTTTTCATATTTGTTTAAAAAAGAAGTAAAAATGTTTTCAATATGTTCATTAATACTATATGTACTATTTAATTCATATTTTAACTGGCTAACTTCAATATTAAGAGCGGTTTTTATCGTTGAATTTAAAAAACAACTTACATTTGATCTCCCACTATTTTTTTCTTTTATCATATTTCACTTACCTATTTTAATATATTTGTTATATTTATATAATCTTATATATTAAATTCTATTGAAGACAACTTATACCCTTTATTGTAGTCCCAAATTGATATGAACTACTTAGCCCTTTCTTAATAGAATCTTTAATATATGCAGTTGCAATATCAGACCCACAACCATCAGCATCAAGCAAACCATCTATTACCTTTAATGAACCAGCATAAACAAGAATACCAGCAACAATACCTATAATAATAAATAATATTGTTTTCCAAGCTCCATCATCTTTTTGTTTAAACATTCTATAATAAACACCAATAATAATAAGAGCAGTCGCCCCAGCTAATATTATTGGGCCAAAGAAGAACCCATGGATGGCAAAAAGCCCAACAGCTCCAGCCGCTCCACCACTTGATTCTCCAAGGCCTTTAAGCATTGCTTCATTTGAATCTGCAAAAAGGATAATATTTATAAACAAAAGTAGTAATAATATCTTTTTCATTTTAAACCTTTATATTATAAACTTATTTTTTCAACACCAACCAAACCATCTGTAGTAGTTCCACCACTACTTAACGAAGCGTTAGCAGCACCAATCGCAGTAGCATTTTTATTTATAACAACAGAACTGTTATTTCCAAATACCCTTTTTATTGTATCCGCAGCTGAAGTCTCTGCAAATTCAATCATTCTATCAGATAATTTTTTACTATTTTTTAACTTAGATAAATCAATAAAGATTTTTAAACTGTCCCCAGAAACAACATTGCTATCAGACAATACAGTATAAGAAATTCCCTGCTCTAATCCCATAGATTTTATTACACTATCTTTAAGCTCCATTTTTTCAGGTAGAAAAACAATCAAATCAGTATTATTTATATTTAAATATGTACCATCACTATTTGAACTTTTTTCTTTCCATTCCAAAGAACCTTTTAATAAACTTTGTGCATCAGCATTTATTGTATTACTTATTGTATTTCTCATATAAGTATCATAGGCATAACTAAAAATATAATATGTCGTCATAGCAACAACTATAATAACAAGTGCAGTTTCAATAGCAGATAAAGCTTTTTTTCTAACAGTTAAAACTTTATTTCTTACATTAAATTTTTTCAAGAAATCTCCTTAAATTTGTTTAAATTTTTGAGTTAATTTGGATAAATAAACTCTTAATTTTTGAATTTTAAATTCACCTATAAAATATAAAAGTACAACGATTGAAATACAATAATTAACACTTAAATATTTTTGAACTATTTCATTAAAGGTTTAGCTATTAAAATGAAATAGAAACTTTTTTAAATAAATCTTCTTTGTAAATTAAAGTTATTTATTAAAATATAAATCATATTGAACCCCCTTTTAATATTTTGATACAATTATAATAAATCTAACCTTAAAGTATTATAATTGTATTATATTTTTTTAGGTGTTGGGACTCCAAAATATTTTTCACACATTCTTAAATCATTAGCATCGAGAAGATTTTTAGCTTTTGCTTCATCATAATCAAAATTTAGTAAGTTTAATCCAAGCATATAGCAAAGTAAATTATGAAAAATAGAATAAAAATTCTTACTATGTCCAGATGTTCCTGTTTGCAAAAACTCTACATGATGAGCAATTTCATGTATTGCTGTTGCAATTAAATGCTCTCTACTTTTATTTATTGAGTTATAAATTCTTATACTTCTTGTTGCATATGTATAATCACCATGAGCTGTTTTACTCTCTTCTTCTTCCAAGGAAATTACGAAAGTATTAAAGTCTTTTAATTCAGGATAAGCAACTTCACCAAGTTTTAAAAGAGCCTCTTTTACTTCCTCTTCGTAAGTTTTATCAAGTCCCTCTGTTCTATTTATAACTATATCTTCAACCTCTTTTTCTTTTTCTTTTTTAAATTCTTCTAATTCTTTTTTGCTAAAATCAACGGATTTGAAATGACTTATTAAACTCAAGCCACTTATATTTCTATTTAATATAATATCAGTTTTGGGTGCTTCGTTAAAAGTTGCTACAACTTTTTCTTCGTTAGGATTACCTTTCATCATTACGATACATTCACCAGTTTGTGGCCTTAAATTGTTTTCAAAATAATTTGCCTCATATTTTTTTTCTTTTTCTCTTCTTATTTGAACTTTTTCATCATCACTAGATTTTCCACCTTCATATACTTCTTCTCTTCGTACATATACTTCTCCAGTTTTTTTTACCATGTACTCTTTCCAGCCATCATCTTGAACGTTTAAACATTGAATAAAACCCAAATTGGCCAAAAGTCTTTCGGACTCTATTTTTTTATTATCATCAATTCTATCTGCATCTGTTCTTGATTGACCAGTCCAAACGATAGCCATACCCCCATTATCAGTACCAACAGATCTTATCATTGAAGATGATTGTGGAATATCTTCATTGGCATAATTTCCTGGCTCATCGAAAACATAAGCAAAAGGTAATTTTCTCGGTCTATATCTTTTATCTTTTCTTTTATCTCTTCTTACTCCAGGTAACTCACCTTTTTCTAACATATAACCAATCGAAGCCTTACTACAAGATGTAAGCATTCTTCCCATTTTTTCACATTGTTCAATAGATGCTGACATAGATGGAATAATTGAAATAATCATTTTACCTGTTTGAATAGCTGTTAAACTAACAAAATCGGAAGATGGTTTATTAAAAATATTTCCATAATATTTTTCACTACCAAATATTTCTAGTGCATTAACCCAATCTTCTGTAGCTTTTGGGTGGTTTCTTTTTGTATCTGCTGGTATTTTTGCATAATCTGGTTCAATTAAACTAGTCATATCAATATTATGTCCAGTTAGATTCCTATAAAGTCTATCTGTTATATTTTCATTTAAACTCTTTTTTAACATAGAATATTCTTTTATATTATTTACGTGTTTTAAAAAATCTCTATCTTTAAACATTCTATTCATCATGTAATGTAAGTCTATAGCTGCTTGAAAATTTAAATAATTTAGTAATGTTGATATATTAAATAAAAAGTGTTCTTTTGATAATAAATCATCATATGTTTTTATAGATTTTAAATCTCTAGGGTGAATAACCAAACCCATATCCCTTAATAACACTAAAGGCAACAGCATTGCCTCAAGGAATGAAATAGCCATATCAGATACCCATTTATTATCACCTTTCATAATTTCAATTAAGTTTTTTAGTAACTCACCTACTGTTTTTGCATTACCTATCTCTAAAGGATTAAGCCCATTTGTTGCTCCACCAGTTGCAGCAGCTCCAAAGTCCAAAACAAAAAAATCTTTTTCTCTACCATATTTATAAATATAACCTATTAAATCCTCGGTTATCGGACGATCTCCCTTACCTTCTATATAAAAAAAACCATTACCCGTAGATATAGCTGGTATAAATACAGAACTCATTAGAGTTACAGTTTTACCACTTCCTGTAGAACCAGGCATTAAATATCCCATTGTATATATTTTTTTTGGTAATAAAATTCTATAATTTTGATTTTCTGGAATTAGATTAAATTTAATAGATTCAGCTGGATCTTTTCCTAAAAAATCTTTTACACTTACTCCTATATCTACATAGTATTTAATTTTTTCATCATCTTTCTTGAAATTAAATATCTTTTTAAATTGAGTACTTCTTGCCTCGTTCATAACACCAATCAAAGGTATATTTGCTCTTTCGTTATACATCATATAAGATGTAATAACTGTCAAAACAAGAAAAGATAAGGATATTAAATAAAAAAATAAAGATCCATTATTTAAACCAAAGATAGATGTTATAAAAAAAAGAATAGATGAAACTAAAACTATTTTAGGCAAAAAAAGATAAAGACCTTTTAGCCTTTCTTCTAAATATTCTCCTGTAAATTTTCTATATATATCATTAAATTCAAATTTATCTTTTGATTGAATATCTCTTGCCATATTAAATCTTTAATTCGTTACTTAGATTTTCAACATTAATAGTATTTAAATTTGAATTGTTTATAATTAAAGACAATTTATTATGTTTTATTGGCTCTATTGTTTCATTAAGATAATATGAAGTAAGCTCTTTTCTAAAATTATTATCAAAAACATATTTATTTTCAATTTCCCCAAACAAACTCTTTTCTTTTATTTCCATATCTTTGATAAACTTTTCATTGCTACTATTTTTATAATGCATATTAAAATTCTTTAATTTTAATATTAAATCATTTTTATCATCTATTTCAGGAAAAGTACTATATTTAATTAGAGTTTTTATTCCTTTATTTAGTTCTTTAAGATTATCTATATTTTTGTCAAAATTTTTAAACAGAATTTCTCTTGCAAAATCATCTTTAAAAAAGAAATTTTTATTGTCTTTTGTTTTTAATATACCAATAGAAACAAGATTTTTCGCTTGTTGAATACTTTTATAAACAAAACCATCTGCAATTTTAATATCCAATCCATTTTTAATTGAATTTTCTTTCCAATTTTGTAAATTATCAAGTTTTATATTTCCAAATTTAACACAAGATAAATTTATAAATTTTATAGTTACATCATTCTTTTCTTTTAATATTTCTGGACTATCATCGTTTATTTTGCTAAAACTTCTATTTATACCCCTTATTTCTTTCCATTTAGAATCAACCTCTTTTAAATTGTTTTTATCAAATACAAAAGAATTATTTCTAACAAAAGTATATTTTTTAAGATCTTCATATTCATTTATTAAATCAAAAAGTTCATTTTGTAAAAGAGGATAAAGCTCATTAATTCTTTTTTTAATAATAGTTTTATCATTTTTTATATCTTCTATAAAATCAAGAACCGTTTTATTATTTGGTTTATAAAAAGAATTGTATTCTGCTTCTAAAAAATCAAAAATATCTTTTTTGTGATTTTTTGTAACTTTTTTACTATTTTTATTATCAGTAGATATATTCTTTTCAGAGCTAAATTCATCAAGAACTATGTTAGCCAATTCATTAAAACTTAAATCAGAATTTTTTAATAAAATTTCTCTTGTTTTAGGGCAAGAAAAATAAAAATCTTCATAGTTATCTGTTTTTAATATTCCACACTCTACTAATTTATTACAATATTTAATGCTGCTTTGAGCTATATTAACCATTCTGTTTGGAGATAATATATTGCTATTCTTATTAAATACCCAATCTTTCATCTTAGAAAAACTAAATCCACCATTATTAATAAGTTGAAGTTGTATTAATTTTATATTATCGTTTGTATCAATATCTATAATTTTCTCTTGAAATTTTATTTCTTCTATAATTTTCTTTTGTAATTCTTTTATTGGTTTGTTATCAACAAACAAAGAAGACTCTATATTCCCGAAATTTAAATTATTTATTTTAGCTATTTTTTCATCATCTATAATTTCCATTTTTATTTTATTTGTTGGAGAAGTAAATCTAGGCAAATCCAAAGGAATATCTAAACCTTCTTCTATTGCATCTTCTATTACCTTATTTTGAAGTTCTATTAAATCTCTTTTTACTAAAGATATTAGCCCGAATTCTTTTGAAGATAAGCTAAAATTATTATCAATACCATCATTATAGTGTTTTAAAATTTCAGATAAATCTTTTATTCCATAATCTTTTAAAGCATCATGAAAAAGTTTAAAATTATTTAATTTATTTGTTTTGTAATAATTAATAAACTTAAATATATTTTCATTTACAGATTTATCGTATATTCTATTTTCAAAACTATCAATAAACTCTAATTTTGCTTTTTTGTTTTTAAAGTAAAATTTATCTAAATCGTTTAAACCTAATTTAAACAAAGAACTATTAATTTTTAATCTGGAATTACTTAAAATATCTTTTTTTTCTCTCAAAATACCATAATTATTTAGAAAGTTTAAAGCAAATATTCCCTCTTCATTCTCTTCTAAAGAATTAAAAACATTGTTTAATGATTTGTTTATTTTAATTCTAATATTAAAAGGAATACTTAAATAATTAATACTTTGATTATTGTCTAATAATGGCTTTAAATAATGTTCTATATCTTTTAAATTATTTTCTTTATCAATATAATTTTTATCTAAAATTCTTATTGAACCATCATTATTTATACGTATTTGATAATTCCCATTTTTTATTAGCATGTATATCCTTTTAATTTTTCATTTTAATATTTTAGTAGATTTATAATAAATTAAATCTTAATATAATAAAATTAAATTTATTTATTGAGAAGTTTAATAATATATTTATAATAAATTAAAACTTAATAAAAAATATGCTAACATTTTTTTTAATAAATACAAATTCAAAGAAAGAGTAAAAATGAGTGATTTTGACGATAAATATGATTACGATTCAGAAGAAGATGAATTACAGCCATTTAAAAATGAAGATGAATTATATCCAAATGATTTTGACAATTTCCCTGATATTAATCCAGAAAGCAATTTTGATGATGATGAAAATACTAGCGATACATCTGAAAAAAAATATGAATTTGATTTAGATAAACTAGAAGCTATACCAAAAAATAATGAAACAAAGAAACCATTTATACCTGGCGATAATAATATACATAAAGCAATTGAAACTTTTGAACAATTAACTCAATTAGTTTTTGATTTAGAACATATTGCCAATAAATCAAGAAAAGAGAATAAGATATTATTAGAGCTTAGTAAAAAAAATAAAATATTTTTAGAAACACTAGAAGGCAAAGAAAAACTTTTAGATAATTTACAAAGAATTACAAATAACTTATCTAGCGTTGTTTCTTCTTCAAATAAAATAGAAAAAGCGATTTTAAATATACCTTCAAACTTGACTAAATACTACAGCTCATTAAAAGAAAATCTGGAAAAAGAAAAAGATGAATATAAAAAAGAGTTTGAAAAACTTATTAATTCTTTAGCATCAAATGTTGATATAAAAGTTCTTAGTAAAAATTTAAATGAAAAAATATCATCTATGGTAGATTCGGCTGGGGTTAAAAATATAAATAAACACGTCAATGAGTTGAAAGACATAACTTTAGAAATTAATGAAATTGTTAAAGCTTTATCTTCTAAAGAAGAATCTGGATTAATACAAAATTTCTCACGATCTTCAAAATTATTAAATGAAAACTTAAAAGATTTTAATACAGAAATAAATAAAACATTAAGAAAACCAAAAATTATTAATTATGCGATTTTAAGTATATCTTCATTTTTTATTGGTTGTTCCGCTATGTTTATATTTATGAATATTGATTTTGACAATAAATTAGAAAGTGTAATTTTTAAAAAAAGAGAATCTATAGAAAATTTTTATAAAAATAAAATTGATTCTTTGGAAGTAGAAAATAAGGCTTATCAGGATTACCTAAAAAAATATAATACCACAAAAGATAATTTTGGCTTTTCTTATTTTAACGACACCAACAAACCATACTTTTATTATAAAAAAGATTTAAGATCTTTTGAGTATGAAAATAAAATATATATACCTATACAATAAATAAGGAGATAAAAATGAGATTATGGATTATTTTAATTTTTGTTACAAATTTGTTTGGAGGAGCTATTAGCAATACTGCTTTTTATATACCTCTTGCATCTTTGCCAACTCAAATAACAACGGGAATGAGTACTATAAATTCACAAACAAGTGCTTTAATAGCTAAATTTAAAGCAAATAATGTGAAAGAGAATGATCTAAAATTAAAAAAAATAAATCAAATACAAATATTAGAAACGAATATATTACTTGAACTTAAAAATATAGAATATAACCAAAAAATATTAAATCAAATAGAGGTAGTTAAATGAAAAATTTTTTATTAATATTTATCTTATTTAAAGGGTATATTTTTGCTTGTGGTTGTGTTGATAGTGTTTTGGCTTCTCAAGGTGCAAACACTATAAATCAAACTTATATTGGACTTGATAAAACTTTAGAATCTTTGTTTAAAAAACAATTAGGATATTTAGAAGAAATAAACAAAAATGAAACAAATAATAAAAGAATTACTGGAAATTTAGTTAATCTTAAAATTGATTCTATAGTAACTTTAGATGAGTACTCTTTTGAACTTCTAAAAAGAAAGAAATTATTAAGTGTGGAGCATAAGTAATGTTTTTTAGAAAACTAAGCCTTATAGATATTTATAGATTAGTTCTATTTTTATTCAGCTTTATCACAATAATTGTAAATTTTTCTGATTTTTATACAGCTATAAAATATATTTTTGGCTCTATTTGTTTAATATTTTTATTAACATATAAAAAAATATGGATTAAAAAGAAAAGAAATTTAATTGTTTACTATTTCAATTTTATAATAATTTTCTTATTAAATTTCATATTTGTATATTTTTTAATTATTAATATATTTTTAAAAGGCGAACAATGAAAGAAACAAATGATTTAGATTTATTTATTGGAATCGGTATTTTTTCCTTAATAGTAATTTATTTTTTTGCTATTGAACCATTTTTGATTTTAATCACTGCACCACTTCTAATAGTAGCATTTATTATATATACTAGTGGTACTAACCTAAGAGACGAGTTTTTTAAATCAAAAAAAGTGCTTATTTGGAGCGTTATTGCATTAATATTTTTTAATATGAGTTTTTATTTTTTCTTAAATAAAGACTTTACTTACAAGTATTTTATGTTTAACCAGGACAAATATGTTTTATTTGGATTTATTTTTATTTGTTTGGCATTATTTTTTAACTGGTTTAATAAAAAAATTATTCCTATTTCTTTTGTTCAAGATGATGATAGAATAGTTCAAGAAACTATGTATGAAGACTATGAATACAAAACTTTATCTCAAAATTTTTTACATAGAGGAATAAAGTTCAGAGACGAAAAAGGCAATAAAATAACTGCTAAAAATATAGATCAAGCAGAAGGAATGCTAACTCCAACTGAATTAGATATAACAGAGCTTGAAATGGTTGCAATTAACAAAAAAGATGAATTAAAATTTTATTATGAAAAATTGATTTATGATTTTTATAAAGTATTTATAAATGATAAAACTCTAAAAAATTTAAACAATAAAAAACTTTTAATGCTATATGGATATAACTTTACATTTATTGAATGCAAAAATATAGATGATTTTAAAAATAATTTAAAAAATCAATCTTTATTAATGCAAAAAATATATTACTTCTTAGAAAAAGATATGAAAAACCCAGACATTAATATCAGCATGAATATTAAAAACATCTTTGAAGATAATAATAATTGCTTTGAATTAGCATTAATGACTATATTTTTAATGGTTAGACAGTTTATGAATTTTCCAACAGGAGATTTAGGAAAATATATAAATACTCCTAAAGATTACCAATTCTTTGGAGCATTAACTTCATTGCCTTCTGATTATTTTGATATAGGAAGTACATCAGTTGGGCCATCTGGAATAGCTTATTATTATATATTCTATAAGCTACATTTAAATAATTTTCAAATCAAAACAGAAAAAGAAATAATTGATAGATATGTAATAATAAAAGAATAATTTTACACAAAATATTTTTAAAACTAAAAAACTTTAAAACATATTTATAAAGTTTTTAAAAGCTGCTTATAATAGCCAAAAGGTCAAATTAAGATTATTTTTATTATAAAGCTATTATAATTTTTAAAATTTAATTATAGTAGGTGAAAATGTTAGCTGCACAAGAAAATCCATATACTCACATGATAAATTTAAAAAAAGCCGAAGCTGGAAGATTAAAAGAAAAAATTAATCAAAATTCTAAAGAGATAAAAAATAATCTTAAAAAAATCGTCCTTGGTGAAGATTCAAAAGTTGATGAAGCAATAGTAGTTTCTTTTTTATCTTCAGTACTCTCAAACTTTAATAGTGCTATTGATATTTATAGAAAAATTGCAGCAGACAAAAGAGTTGCCAATCTTGAAGAAAAAGAAGCAACTAGACAAAGACTAATTGAGCTAAAACAAAAGGTTAATGAATATAACCAACTTCAAATAGAAAAAACTTTGGAAGAGAAAAAATTATCAGATCCAAATATTTCTAATACAGATAAAAAAATGTCTATGGAAAAACTATTAAAAATAGCGGAAGACATGAAAAATTTAGCTGAATTTTTTGGTTATGCAGATGAAAGCAAATTAAAACAAGAAATAGAAAAAGCTGAAAAACTTTGGTATGGCGAAGAGGTTGCAAAAGTATTAAATGATTTTAGAAATTTAGATGATAATACTTTATCAAAATTTGAAGATTTAGGAATTATAAATGAAAACTTCAAAGAAGAGCTTACTGATATTAATATATCTTCTGTATTAGACAAAATAAGAAATGAAGTAAGTTCACTTGCGAGTGAAGAGCTGCAATCATTTATAAATACTAATTTAGAAACAAAAATAGATATTGACGTTGAACAAAAATAAATTAAAAAAAAGGATAAAAAATGTTGAGTGATAAAGACCAAATAAAACAAGCTTTAGAAGATAAATTTATGAACCCTACTTTGCTTGAATATGATGTAAAAAATCAAATTGTTTTAATAAAAAACAATGACGAATATTGTGTGTTTAAATATATAGAAAACAGTGATCAAGGTATGTTTTTTCAAGATGGAAGATATTTAAATAATATAAGAGATGCTATTGATGCTTATGAGGTAAAAACATTAAAGAAAAGTAACGATTTTGTATCAATTTTATCAGATGAAATAAAAAATATTGAAAAAAATATTGAATCTTTAAAAGTATCTTTTGAAAATATAGATAGAGCTATAGAAACTTTTTCACCAAATTTATTTGGTGAAAACGGGTATTTAGAAGAATATAAAAGATTAGATGAAAATGAAAAATTAGAATTTTCATCTAAAATAAACTCTTTGTTAAAAATTGATATTAATGAAATTATTAATTCTACAGAAATAGTTAGTAGAGCAGTTACTTTAAAAAATGAGATTATTGAAAAATTAGAAGATTTTGAAAGTAATTTAAAACTTATTAAAAATGAATATCAAAAAATATCAACAATAGTTAATCATACTGAAAGTTTGTTTGCTAAAGATGAGTTGTTATCTTTTATAGAAAATGAGCAAAATAATGATTTTAAAAATAACACAAATTTAAAATAAAGGATAATAATTGGAAATTTTAGAATCAGTTAAAAAATATTTTTTAGAGAAAAGAATTGAAAAATATTTAAAAACTACAAAAGATGATATAGAGTTTATAGTTAGTTTATATGCTGTAATTGTTTATTTAGATAGAGAAATCAAACAAATAGAGGTAATAAATAGTTTTTGTTTATTAGATAGCTATATTAGGCTTAAATTTAGAAAATTAGATCCTGAAAGAGTGGAAGATATTAAAACTTTTGCAAAGAATCTTTTTTACAAAAAAATAAAAAATTTTAAAACACATGATAGTTCTTTTGAACTTGAAAAACAAGAGATTTTATCTACTTTAAGAAAAATAAAGAATAAAAAATTATACAAAAATATTTTAGTCATTATTAATGCAGATAATATCGTAACAGATAAAGAAAATCAATTTATAGTAGAAATGTTAAAATTTTATAACGAGGAGTAGAGATTGTTATATATTGTTACAGTATTCGCAGCAGCAATAACATTGCTTGTTTTTATTTCATACGGAAATGATTATATTGATGTAAAAAATAATATTAAAAAAAGTGAAGAAATAGAAAACTCTACAAAACTAATGCTTTTTAATGGTAATAGATCAATAACTGGTAAAAATGATTCTTCTGATTTATCTCAAATAAAGATGAGTGTTTTTAGTGAAAATGCTCATTCAATTAAAGATAGGGAATTATTAGATAATTTTCAAAAAGCAATAGAGCATTTAATTATAAATGAAGATAAAAGTACTCCTGATTGTATAGAAATTGCAGAAACAAAATATATCAGCTTAGATGATTGTAATTTTTTAAAAGAACAAGAGTACAAAGCAATAACATTTAAAAATAATCAATTAGGAACTAAAAATGAAGCATTATTAAGAATATTTGAAAATAAAAATTTATCGACAGAAAAGGAGGGTTTAGAAAAAATCGATGAAAATAGTATTTTTTATATAAAAAACTACAACAAAGAAGTCATGAAATCTGATAGAGAAACTTTTGAAAAAAATTTAAATTTTACAAATCAATTAGTTGAAAGTTTTAAATTTTTTGAAGATGAAAATGAACTATTAGATTATGGAAAAGCTGTTTTTAGTACCAATAAAGATAGAGAAACTTTAGATGTATTTACAATTTATAGATTAGATCTAATTCTTAATGAAATAAGCAATATTAAATATAGAAAAGAGCTTAAACTAGCAATTGATACTAAAAAAGCAGAAGAAGAAATTGAGCTGTTAAAAAACAATCATAGAGCAAACAATACTTTACATGACAATCATAAATACTTTTCAAATGATGAAGAATTTTTTAAACAAAGATTACAAGTTATAGAAAGTAATTTTAATTAAAACAAAGGAGATATAGATGATTAGAAATGCACTTTTGTGTCTGTTACTTTTAGCACCCTGTGTTACTAGTTTACAAGCAAATGAAAATACTAATTACAGCGTAGCTGTTGAATTGGCAAGAGCTAAAAAAATTGATTTACTTGTTGAAAAAATAAATGAATTAAATAATGCTTTTAAATTATATGTTGACAATACTGGAGACACTAACGCAGATATTACGAAAATAAATATTTGGAGTGGTAATTTAAATGATGTAAGTTGGCAAAATTATGACAAAGACCAATTAACTCTTATTCATAATGAAAAAAATACTACTTTCGGGAATTTATTTACTCAAGAACCGAGCAAAGAAGTTTTAAGTTTCTTATTAAATAGCAA
>RRZU010940573.1_pt1 | contig 19064 bp, 17 predicted proteins | sample 2165561 | NCBI WGS metagenome assembly RRZU01 (sample SAMN10456909, study PRJNA506462) | wastewater metagenome | isolation source: wastewater sludge | place: USA: Moscow, Idaho | reverse complement strand
CAGCTACCGGCATATCTTCTGCCCCCACATGGATCCCATCGGTATCCAGAGCTAAGGCAATATCCAAACGATCATCTATTACAAATGGAATCTTATACTGGTCGGTAATTTTTTTTATTTTTCGTCCCTTCTCCAGAAGTTCCAATGTCGTTGCTTCTTTTTCTCGGAGTTGTAAAATAGCGATTCCTTCTTTACAAGCAATTTCTATTTTTTTGTAGAATTCTTCTTCCGAAAGACCTCGGCTGTCCGTAATGAGATAGATACTTCCCTTTTTATCTTCAAACATTATAATCCTCCCTTATAAGGCCCTCAAGATCCTTTTCTTCCAGTTCTTCTAATACACTTACAAATGCGGAATAATAAAACCCTATCCCCATTTTATTCTCTCGCAGTTTTTTAATCGCCTTTTCTCCGCATACAGCATTGACTCCCATACCGTATACAGCTCCTTCATAAAGCTCCACTGTTGAAAACAGACCTGTCAGAAGTGTCCCGATGCATCCTGTACCAGTTACCTTAGGCATTTCATAACTCCCGCCTTTTAAAATAGTGACTCTTTCCCCATCCGTTATATAGTCTGTCTCTCCACTAATACAAACGATACCTGCCATTTCCTTAGCAAGCCTTACTCCAGCATTAACCGCTTCTTCCCCTTCATATTCGGAATCAACACCCCTAGCAGTATTTTGATCCTTAGCTAAACTAATAATCTCAGAAGCATTTCCTTTCAGTATGGAAATCTTTCCTAATTTAGCCAGCTCATATACAAATTCTCTCCTGTAACTAGAAGCCGCTACACCGGAAACATCTAGTATAAAAGGAATCTTCCTTTCCATCGCATCTTTCACAGCAATTTTTATCGATAGTAAGCGATCTTTCGTATTGCTTCCTAGATTTCCGTATACAAGATCCGCCTTCCCTGTCATCTCAGCTACTTCATCTGGATTGTCGGCACAAAAAGGACTTGCCCCCAGCACTAAAGAACTGTTTGCAGAAACAGCCTTAACCATATCGTGGACCAGAAGATGGGCTAAAGGTCTTTTTTCTCTTAATCTATCTATCATTCAATACATCCTCCATCATCTTTTGAAAGAAATCTTTCCTAGACATAATATGAACGAAGAAAAGTCCTAATAGACCTCCTGATACCGTTCCAGCAATAAATCCAGGGACATACGTCAGCCATCCGATTTCTGGAATTCCCATAATATAGTGCATCACAGGGTAAGATACTAAAGAGCCAATGATCCCTGTACCGATCCATTCTCCTACTGCAGCACCCCATGGCTTTTTAATTTTCAAAAAAAGAAGACCAGATAAGGCAGCACCAAACACCGATCCTGTAATCGCTAAGGGACTAATCGCTAAAAACATCATCCTCATAATATTAATCAGAAGTGCCACGATAAAAGCACCCCCAGGACCTACTGTAACTGCAGCGATTACATTAATAAAATGCTGCATGGGAGCCATCCCCGGAACTCGGAGTATTGGCGACAATACAAAACCCAGCCCGATTAAAAAGGCCATCCACAACTGTTTTCTTAAACTTTTATTCATCTATAATTCCTCCTTTTTTTCGCCGGAGAAAAAAAGCACCCCCAAGGGGTGCAAAAAAAGACATCTTTTGCTTCCTTTCGACGGTATTACCCGTGTCAAGTTCAAAGGATCCGCGCTATAGCGCATCTCAGCTTCTGCTCTCCCAGCTATTATTTTAATTGTACTCTTCCTAATATAGAATTGCAAACGAATCCTTCTACTCTTCATAAAACTCGTCAATCTACTTAAACCGATATGAATAAAGCTCATCATTAATCTCATTTATAGTATCAGCGCAGGGATATGCTATTTTCCCTGCCTTTATTACTATGAGATATGAGTGAACGATCTCTCTTTATCTATTGCAATCTCTATTGTTTCTAAAGCATTTTCTTTTTCATCAAAAGGATATACTGTGTAACCAGACAAGATCATCGGCTGGCATGTTTCCTCTTTTAAAGCTTCTACCAGATCCTCTACCGTTTCGCATCTGCAGGAAACCTTAGTCGCGTATCTCCCTAAAGCAATGAGATTATGACTATCGCTGGCGCCTATCGGCTGAAGACCTAGCATTTTACAGTATTCATAAGCCTTTTTATTTTCTTCCTCTGTCGAGCTGCCGTTTAAAACTTCAATTCCAACAAGCCCCTCTATCCGAAGAAGGTCTTCTCCTAAACCTCTCGAGTTTCCCCTAAAAGGATGAGCCGCTATACAAACACCGCCTTTAGCATTTACCCAATCGATAAAATCCTGAGCTTCTAAATGAGGCCTCGGTAATTCCTCTATCCCAAAGGCTAAAATATCTCCCTCGATAGATAAATACTCCACCCCGATAAAAATAGGATAATTTTCTTCTCGAGAAATCTTCTTTGCATAATCTGCCAGTCCATACTGATCATGGTCCGTAATACAGATTCCCTCTAATCCAACTTTTTTTGCTTCTCTAACCATTTCCTTTAGATTCATCTTGCTGTCCGATGAAAATGTTCGTTCATGCATATGAAAATCGATAATCATAATATCTCCTATTCTTCACTTCAAAACATCTCTCTTTTTCTCAATCTATCTCAACAAAATTCTTTATCTTTTTTAATTTTTATCTGTTAATAACTTATCATTATCATAAGCAATCATTCCAATAATAGCAAGATGCATGATCTTGCATAACAGCTAAATCTTCCCCTTATCCTCCGTTTTGGAATTACAATTAAGAGCTTTGTGTTATTACCCCTATCGTTTCCCTATGATTTAAAAACACTATTTTTTACGGCCTAAATGATAACAGTTATCTATAAACCTCTATTTTTCAACATCTTGTTGGCTTAAATAATTGACAAATTCAGATATTCTTTATACAGTAATTAAAATTAAGGATAGAAAGGGGGATAGATATGAGTTATAAATTAGTGTATAAATCTTTGACAGAAAATCAAAGACAAGAGATTGGTGATATTTTGACGAAATATGATAATTCTGAATTGAATATCCTCAATACTTTATTAGAGATCCAAGACTCTGTCGATGAGAAATACATCGGCGAGGAAGTTTGTGAAATCGTTTCAGAACGCACAGGTATCCCAATGATAGAGCTTTACGACATTATGAGTTTTTATTCTATGCTGGATACGGAGCCTAGAGCAAAATACAAAATCGAAGTGTGTGATTGCGGGAGCTGCTACCTAAACGATTCTCAATCTTTGATTGAAATTTTAGAAGAAAAACTTCGTATCAAAGTAGGGGAACATACATATGATTGGTTATTCGAATTAGAGACAGGTCCATGCGTAGGGGCATGCGATATCGGCCCAGTTATGAAGATCGGTGATACTGTTTATGGAAATTTAGATAAGGAAAAAATTTCTGAAATTCTGGATATGCTTCACAACAACAGAAACGAGGTGATGTAAGATGGCTAAAACACTGCAATTGATTACAGGAACCATCGACAAATCTTCTTGTGTTGTCGAATATATGGGAAATCACGGTTTCAAGGCTTTGAAAAAAGCGGTTAAGATGAATCCTGAAGAAATTATCGAACAGATCATCGATGCAAAACTTCTAGGGCGAGGAGGCGCAGGTTTTCCAACAGGTTTAAAATGGAAAAATATGTACGCTATCGAAGACGATACAAAATACCTTGTCTGCAACGCTGACGAAGGAGAAGCAGGGACTTTTAAGGATAAGCTTTTCATAGAAAAAGACCCTTATATTGTATTTGAAGGCATGCTGATCGCAGCTTACGTATTCGGTGCAAAAGAAGGCTTCTTCTATATGAGAGGCGAATATAGAAGCTATACAAAACGTCTAAACCATGCCATCGAAAATTTGAAAAAAGCAGGATTTATGGGTAAAAACATTCTGGGAATCGAAGGTTTTGATTTTGATTTGCATATTATAAGCGGTGCCGGTGCCTATGTCTGTGGTGAAAACTCCAGCCTTCTCGAAAGTATCGAAGGCCATGCAGGAAGACCAAGAGCTATCCCTCCTCACCTTCCAGAAGGCGGCCTCTATGGTAAAACAACCATTACAAATAATGTGGAAACATTTGCAGCGATCCCAATTATTTTAGACAAGGGTTCTGAATACTTCCGTTCTGTGGGAACAGAAGAAGATGGTGGAACGATTATGGTTTGTTTATCCGGCCATGCGAAAAACAAAGGTGTCTACGAAATTCCTATGGGAACAAGGATTCGCGACGTCTTATATGACGAAGAATTAGGCGGCGGTACTGTTTCTAGAAAAGAGATCCAGTTCTTCCATTTAGGCGGACAGGCTGGAGCAATTGTTTTCCCTGAACAATTCGACACTCCATTTGACGCACCACATCTTAGAGCAGAAGGCTTGTCGAAAGGAACAGGCGCTTTTGTAGTTGCAGATGAATCTGTCGATTTAATCAAATATTTGATTAAGGTCAACGAGTTTTTTATTCATGAATCTTGCGGAAAATGCACTCCTTGCCGCGAGGGAAATCGTCAAATGATCCGTCTCCTAAAAAAATTTGACAATAGCACTGCAACAGAAAAAGATTTTGAAACTATCGGTATTTTATCAAAGACCATGTCCTTTGCATCCTTCTGCGGATTGGGACAGTCTGCAACAACCGCTATGGCAAGTGTATTAAGACAAAGACCAACGATCTTCACCGATCGTATCCAATATACAGAAGATGAATTGAAGGGAGTTTTCATATGAGCGAAAATATAACTATAAAAATAGACGGCAAAGAGATTTCTGTTCCTAAGGGAACGACTATCCTTGATGCCTGTAAAACTATCGGCGTTCATATTCCCACCCTATGCAATCATCCTGAAATCGAAGCAAGGGGCGTCTGCCGAATCTGTGTTGTAGAAGAAACAGGTTCTTGGAAACTAAAATCTTCTTGTAATACAAGGGTAGAAGAGGTACGGGGAGAAATCCTTACAAATACGGAAAAGGTTCGTATGACTAGAAGAACCGTACTGGAATTGATCTTAGCCGATCATCCTCAAGACTGTTTGAGCTGTATCCGAAACACAAAATGTGAACTTCAGCAATTAACAAATAATGAATTTGTCGACAATACTCGTTTCGAAAACATTCATGAACGTCTACCGATCAAATCAGACAATCCTTCTATTGTACGAGACAATTCGAAATGTATAAAATGTGGACGCTGCGTCCAGGCCTGTAACGAGATCCAATCCTGCTACGCTATCGGAACAAATGGCAGAAGCTATCATTACAACATCGGACAGGCTTTCAACAAAGCAACTGACGAATCCACCTGCGTACTATGCGGCAAGTGCATCACTGTTTGTCCAGTAGGTGCCCTTCATGAAGTTGATGATACCACTAGAGTTTGGGATGCTCTAGAGCATCCTAAGAAATTTGTCGTCTTTCAAACAGCTCCTTCCGTAAGGGTTGGGATTGGTGACGACTTCGGCTTTTTGCCTGGAGAAATCGCTACAGGACAGCTTGTCGCCGGTATTCGAAAGCTGGGAGCAGATAAGGTAATCGATACAAACTTTGCAGCGGACCTTACCATTATGGAAGAAGGTACAGAACTCCTCGGCCGTTTGAAAGAAGGCGGCGCTCTACCTATGATCACATCCTGTTCTCCAGGCTGGATCAACTTCGTAGAAAAAAACTATCCTGATCTCTTAGGTCATTTATCTTCCTGCAAGTCTCCTCAGCAAATGTTCGGTGCCGTTACGAAGACTTATTACGCCGAAAAACTAGGTGTGGATCCGAAAGATATGTTCGTAGTAAGCGTTATGCCCTGTGTTGCTAAAAAATATGAGCGCGGAAGAGAAGACATGGCTTCCAGCGGACAAAAAGACGATATCGATGTAGTATTAACAACAAGAGAGTTATCTCGTATGTTTAAGCAAGCAGGACTTCAGCTACAAGCCTTAGAGTCTTCTGATTATGATCAAATTATCGGTCACGGTTCTGGCGCTGGAACAATCTTTGGAACAAGCGGCGGCGTAATGGAAGCAGCTTTACGAACCGTCTATGAAGTTATCACAGGAAAAGAGCCTGCTTCTTTAGATTTCGAGGGCGTACGGGGACACGAAGGAGTCAAAACAGCTTCTATAGATATCGATGGAACAGAAGTAAAGGTAGCGATTACAAACGGTTTAGGTAATGCAAGAGAAATCTTGGAAGAAATCCAAGACGGAACTTCTCCATACCACTTTATAGAAGTTATGGCATGCCCAGGAGGATGCGTCGGAGGCGGAGGCCAGCCTTTCTCTACAAATCCAGATCTTCGAAAGGAAAGAATGAAGGGTTTATATAAGGATGATAAAGAGCATGTAATTCGAAAATCCCATGAGAATCCAGAGATCAAACAGATCTACGAGGAATTCTTAGGAGAACCGAATTCTCATAAAGCACATGAACTTCTTCATACACATTACAGCCCTAGAAAAACAAAAGCATAGTTTCTAGCAGGAGGTAAATCATGAGAGTATCTATCGTAGGTATTTATGTCACAGAGCAAAAATCCGCACCAGAACTCAATGCAGTCCTTCACGAATATTATTGCTTCGTGGAAGGACGATTCGGACTGCCGAAAGTCAAAGAAGGATTAAATGTGATTACCCTAATATTTCAAGCACCTAAAAAAGAAATTGAAGAAATGATTGAAAAACTTAATGTCATCGAAGGAGTAAAAGCAAAAGCCCATTATGAATTCGATTAAAGTAGCCGGAGTCCTTTTGGATTCCGGCTGTTTTCATTAACGGTCAAATCGTATTTTTGTTTTTTTCACTAAAACCGAAACAAGTACACAGCTGACAACTTTGTCCACAATATTACTAGCTACTCTTGGAATAAAGGCCGCTGAAAATATAGAGGAACCTGCATTTTTCATAGCGGTAAAAAACACATCATTAAAATCTCCTGTAATTCCGTCAAAAACAAAAATTGCTATAGGAGTGCCGATAAGAGGAGCTGCGATAGATAGTATAAGACCTGTAATAACAGTGACGGGTATCGGAAAACCTTTCTTTTTCGCCATCCAACCAACGATTAACCGACTGCAATATTAACAAGGGCAAAAGGAATAATAGTTGGACCTGATATAAACCCTTGTATAACATTTGTTAAGCCTCCTACAGCGGCCCCATAAAGAGGTCCTAATGTAACAGCAGCAAATATTGTTCCCACCGTATCTAAAAACAATAAGGGAATATTCAGCATTCCTACTACTGTTCCCAAAATGATATTTAGACCTATACAAATCCCAGCAAACACCATCATTTTTGTACTTAAATTCTTTTTCATTTTTTCTATCCTCTCTTTCTAAAATAGTCATATCTCCTTTATCAGTATAACAAAAAAAATCAAAAGGATATATATTTTAAAATATAACGATATGCATTACATTGCATCAAGCATGTGCTTCCCCTTTTTGGTACACTATAAGAAAGAGGTGATCCTAATGAAACGAGGAAAAAAATTTATTCTGTTAGCCCACTGTATTTTAAACTGCAACACAAAGGTAGAAGGATTGTCCACTTATCCTTCTGGAATCTGCTCCTTTGTTACAGAACTTCTGCTGCGAGGCTACGGCATTATCCAGCTGCCTTGTATTGAAATGGAAATGCTGGGAATCAAGCGCTGGGGTGTTATAAAAAAACAATTAGATTATCCTGCCTTTCGGGAAAAATCGAGAGAGCTCCTTCGCCCTGTCGTTCATCAAGTTGTAAACTATACCCATAACGGCTATACCTTCGCCGGCATTCTAGGAATCAACGGCAGTCCCACCTGCGGAGTCGAATTTACCTGTACCGGAAACCACTGGGGCGGCGAATTGTCAGATCGAGAAACTATAAAGAATCTCACCTCCGAACGTCTCAATGAAAAAGAAATGATGATGGAAGAATTAGAAAAGATGCTAATCGATCAAGGTATCGAAGTAAATATTTGGGGCTTAGATGAAAGCCGAATGGAAGAAAGTATAAAAGAGCTGTTAGACCTAATCGGGTAAAAGAGAGAAGGTCTTCTTCTCGAACCTAGGCCCGATGCCCTTGGCTCATAATTCCCTTAAGAAGAGATAAACTAAATGGAGAGTAAACAGATATTTTTCCCGCTTAATAGCCTACTTCAAAAAATAGACTATCTCCTTCTCTCCTGCTATTTTAACAACCCATTCGATGGATAATACCTTTTTCTAGTGTTGAAATTATAAAAACACATGTTAAGCTGAATAGAATCTTAAAACCCTGCTTCTTTTCGAAGCAGGGTTTTTTATATACGAGGAATATAAGGTCTTGTCAGTATAATTTCTAAAAGATCTCCTTTTTTCCAAGGGACTCCGCCTATCTTTGTATAAACAAATCCATTCGCCATGAAACAATTGTGACTGCCTTCTTTTTTAAAATTCATCAGCCTGACAAATTTATTCCCTTCTTTATCCTCTGATACTTTTGCTCCTACCAAGAAATGCACAGAAAAAACTCCTTCAAAATCTTCTACCAATTCAGCTTTAACCTTATAATATGCATCTTCTTTATGGCCTGTCCAATACATTAAACAAGGTCGGATCAGCCATTGGATTACGTTAAAACATCCGAAAGAAGGACCTGGAACAATAACCACCGGTTTTCCTTCTATTTTTCCCATGGCACATGGTCTTCCCGGCGCTGTCATGGTCCAATGAAATAACAATGTTGCTCGTTTTTCTAAAAGACGTATGCCCAAATCTTCCTCCCCTTTTGAAGATCCTCCGTTTATTAGTATGAAATCCGAATGTTTTAAAGCGTCATTGAGCTTGTCTTCTATGGAAGAAAGATCATCTTTTGAAATAGGATAGAGTTTCACCTCAGCTCCAAAATCCTCTAAAAGCCCCTTTGCCAAAACACTGTTACTATCAATATTCTTCCCTCTTTTAAGATCTTCCCCCGGCTGGATCAATTCAGAGCCTGTTGGCAAAAATGAAACTACTGGTTTTTTATAGACAAGTACTTCTGAGATATTTCCCATAGCAAGGGCTGCAAAATCTCCCGGAATAAGCTTTACTCCCCTCTTTACCAAGGGACTCCCCTTTGAAATACTGCTTCCCTTTCCTCGAATATTCTGTCCCTTTTGAACCTTTTCTTTCTTTCGAAGTGTAAGACCCCCTCCACCTTTTCCAATTTCTACATCCTCTATTCGGATTACAGCACCATAATCATCTAAAAAATCATCCCCGGTATCTGCCCTGATAAACTCATTTCCCAAAACCCAGTTTTTTGTATCTGGATACCCGAACTCCCAATATTTTGACTTTACCGCAACACCATCCATCATCGAAGATCTTACAAGAGGGATATCGCAAAACGCATTATACTCTTCTGCTAAAACTCTGTTTTTAACTTTTGATAAAGATATTCGCTCCTTATCCATGCGCTCTGGCCATCTCTCTTTAAATAAAATAAATGCTTCTTCTATGGAAATATTTTCAATCATTTTTCATAATTTCCTTTCCAATATTTACCATCACTCCCGATGAAAAGATCTGCATTTGAGATCCCCTTCGGATATGGCAGTCGATTTCATCATTATCTAACACACAAAATCCGGAAAGATAATCTACTCCTCTATCAAATAATTCTTTTTAAAAACAGACAGAAGGCCCCACTAAATTTAGTTTTGTTTTTTCTGGTATCAAATTTAACAGTCTAGGCAGCGTTTTATTCGTAAGAGACGTTCCTGTGATAAAAACATGATCTTGTTCTTCTAATATGTATTCACAGGCAGGATCTGGAAAATCCCCAGATTGGGGCTCTCTTTCTAAAATACTCAGTTCGCATTGCCCTTCTAGTCTTCTTTCCAAATCTGGAAAATGACCTATAACAGTCACCTTCTTGCCTTCTAAATGATCATAAAAGACATTGAATGCTTCATTCTTAATCTTATCCTCCTCTGACAGATTAGAAAGATCTACAGATTCAAAGCCGCCTAATCTTCTCATATTCTCAGAAGTGTTATAAAAACAATTTAATGCGGCCATCCCGATCGAGGCTTCATAATAATCCCAAGACTTGATCAACACAGCCACATCTTTTAGTGCCATTCCTTCAAGATTAGAAACCTCCTTTAGGATCTTCGGTCCTTTTTGACGAATCGTCATCGCAATACCCGTGTCTTCGCCTGATCTTACAATTGTCCAGTGTACACCTTGGCAAAAATAATCGACCTTTAGACCACTGGGTATTTCTTCGATTAAACTATCATATAGCTCCCATTTGCTCATAAAACTTCTCTTTCATCCTTTCTTCTTTTCCTTTTATCTAATTTTCTTTCTAAAAAGAAACTTCCCCTACAAAGATTTTCCCTAAACACATCTTTAAAAGATTCAAAAATCCGTTCATAATTAGAATCCCGATACTCCTCTTTCCTACAAGGAACAAAACCTTCGTCTTTTCTCACCTCTACCCCCCTCTTTTCTTATGTATCCCCTTTCATCAAAATTTCTGTTCTTCGTTATGTAAATTCGTACACAATGATATTATATTTATAACTAACTTATTTATCAATAAACTAATTAAACTTAACTATATACAATTAAAATAAAGGCGATATCTCAAAACTCCTTTTAAGATACCGCCTTTATGGTCTATATTCAGTTTTTTTTAATTCCCGTTATGCTATCAATCCCCGATCTCCAAAGATACATAAAGTGAAATCTAGATCAAAGCTGATTTATAAAAATAAGTTTTATTTATAGAATAAAAGTCCACTTCTCTTCCCCTCATACTGTCTTCCTACTTCACAGGCAGATCTCTCCAGAATCGCCTTCTAAAATATACTGCTGATATCACCGCATAAATCAGCCACGTAACCGGGTAGCTCCATAAAACGGTATAGACGGAAAAAAACTGGGTCAGCATAATATAGATCCATGCAATTCGAATAGCTAAAAAACAAGAGAGTGTGATCACCATCGCAGCTGCTGTACTGCCGGCTCCCCGTATAAATCCTAGAATAATCTCGCCCCATGCATATAGCAAATAAAAGGAACAGAGTATTGCAAGCATATTCGCACCATATTTGATAACCTCAGGGTTCGAGTTAAACAATCCCATAAACTGCTCTCTAAAGAAGAATATAAAAGACACTAAGATTCCAGTAACAACAGTTATCATAACAAGAGAAATTCGGAAACCTCTTTTCAAACGATCAAACTTCTGGGCTCCGATATTCTGTCCTGTAAATATTGTAATCCCTTGGGATATTGTCGAAACAGAAAGCCATACAAAACCATCTATTCTAGAAGCACCTGCAACTCCGGCGATAGCCTCAGGGCCAAAGAGATTAATTTTTGCCTGGATTACAACATTTGACAAGGTAATCGCCATCCCCTGAAGACCTGCAGGCACGCCGATACGAAGAATATTCTTAAGACTTTCTTTTTCAAAACGAATATTTCTAGGCTCTAGTCGATAAATATCTTTTGCCTTTAGCAAAGCGATAAATACGAGTAAAGAAGAAGCAAACTGGGCTATTGTGGTAGCAACTGCCGCACCAAAGGCCCCCATGCCCATCCCCTTTACAAAAACCAAATCTAACACAACATTTAGTACAGCAGAAGAAATCAAAAAATAAAAAGGTCTTTCGCTGTCTCCTACAGATCGAAGAATCCCCGACCCCATATTATAAACAAGCATCGGAATAACCCCTAAAAAATACACCCTCATATAAATAACCGATTTTTCAAAAATCTCTGCCGGTGTCTCCATCAGTTCTAACAACCAAGGCGTTCCAATAAAGGTCAAAATCATCAGACCCAACCCGCCAAATATCGCGATAGCAAATGTTGTATGAACCACATCGTAAAGCTTCTGTTCTCTTTTTCCGCTGTAAAATTGAGATACAAGGATGGATGTACCCAGAGATAATCCAAAAAAGAAAGCAACAATCAAATAAGACAAGGCCCCTGTCGCTCCTATCGCTGCCATATCCCTTTGCCCGCTGTATCTTCCTACAATTAGAAGGTCTACAGTACTGTATAACTGCTGAAGAATCGAACTTAATAATAGAGGTATGGAAAAGCGGATTAAGTTTTTTACAATCGGTCCTTGGGTAAGGTCAATATTTTTTGCTTTCATAAACTCTCTTTCCGTCCTTTCTTTCAAACTAATTTCCATTTTATCACAATCCTCTTCTAAATACGTATCTTTTTAAATACTATTACAAATAGATTTTTCGGTTCACAAAAGAACCCTTTCTATATTATAAAACACAAAAAAAGAGGCTCTTTTTTAAAGACACCTCTTAATTTTGAATCGTCTAAAATACCGGCGAACCAAAGACACCTTCTCTAAAGTCTCGGCTGGCTTGAACAAGTTCCTCTTTCGTATTCATTACGAAGGGACCTGCTGCTGCAACAGGTTCATTCAAAGGTTCTCCGCTTAAAACCATAATTTCGGATTCTTCTTCTATACTGGAAATTCGAACTTCTTTATCTTCTCTTTCAAACAAGACATAATTTCCGAAATCTATCTTTGTTTCCCTATTGATTTCAACCTTCCCGCCGATTACTAAAAATCCTGTATTGAATCCTTTCGGCTCTTGAATTTTTAGTTCTCTCCCTTTTTTCAAGTTTATCTTGTAGATATTCATCGGGGAAAATGTCTTAGCCGGTCCTTTTACTCCGAAAGCTTCTCCTGCATAAACGATAACTCCCCCACCTTCTTCAGGTATATTATATTTCCCCATTTTATCCTTTGTGATTGCTTGGTAATTCGGATCTGTCATCTTATCGTTTGCAGGAAGATTTACCCATAGCTGTATAACATGAAAAACCCGGTCTTTTTTCGCAAATTCATTCTCGTGATATTCTTTATGAAGAATACCAGAACCTGCAGTCATCCATTGAATATCTCCGGGATGGATCACGCCGGTGTTGCCTTTATTATCTCCATGCTCTACCTTTCCTGCTAAAGCAAAGGTAACCGTTTCAAACCCTCTGTGGGGATGAGGTCCTATTCCTGTTTCAAAGGGAGACGCTTTAAAATAATAGGGCTCGTTATAATCTAATAATAAAAAGGGCGATGTTCTCTCGTAAATAGACGGTCCTCTGTCTTTTGGGAAAAATTGTTTTACTCGAAAACCATTCCCCACCCAATGAGGAGCCGGCCCTTTGAATACTTCATCAATTTTTCTAAAATCGCTCATTGTATACACCTCTTTGTAATTTGAAAGAAATAGTTTCTTTCTTTTATTATGTAACTAGTTAGTAATAATTGCAAATTACACTGCAAAAAAAGCACCCCCGTCTAAGACGAAGGTACATTCTTTTACCATTCTATAGGTTCTGATTTATTCTTGAAGAGAGTCTATCTCTATCCTTTCAATAAAATTCGAAAATCCTAAACTATAAGATTGTAATGAAATTCGGTCTATAATTTCCGGTTCCTTTTCTTCTTTAAAGTCAATCTGGATTTCATTGGAGTCTGGAAGATATGAAAGGCTAACCCCGGGTGTATCTGTAGATAGGGCTTCAAAAAGAGTCGGCAATTCAAACTTTTCAGCTATAGTATCATATCCTTTATAAGGATTTTCAATAAGGGCCTTTTCCCCTTCTCTCACAACCTTTCCATCTAGTGAAACCTTTTGTCCCATAAAACTAACGCTATAGCCGCTCGCTTCTTCTATCAGCATTTTATAAAGGAGATTGTAAATCTCATCAGCAAACGGACGAATATCTTTGATTCGATTATTGCTCATATCTAAATGTTTGATCTTCTTTAGACCTTTCATAGGTGTGATGTCTTCTACTGAATTTGCAGAGATATCGAGAAGTTCCAACTCCGGCATATTCTTAACAGGAGAGATATCTATAATTCCATTCTTCAACTGATCATCCACATTATAATGAACATCTAAATACTTTAAATTTACAAGATTTTCCAATGGAGAAATATCTTGAATATAATTATTGTAAAGCTTTAAATGCTCTAATTTAACAAGATCTCTTAACGGCTTCACATCTTTAATATTGTTTCGATCTAATTCTAAATATTTTAAATTCTTTAAAGAAGAAAGGGGGGCTATATCCTCGATATAAGTTTCAGAAATATCTAGGGATTCTAGACTGCTAGCATACTGCAATCCTTCTAGACTATATAGTTCTCTCTTTACCATTTGATCTTTCAAAGGTTCTTTTCCCTCTACATACTCAATCTTGTTTAGGGGAATAATCCCTGTTCCATCTGGGTAATCTATATCAATCTTTTTTAAATCCCTCATTTCTTGGTAGGTGATTTTTTGATCTGCTTTTCGGTTCGGATCTATATTTTTGTTGATTACCGTTCTTAGCGCCGGATCTTTTATTTGTACATAAGGAGATGAGGTCGGTTTCTTTATCGGATTTGTTTCTTCTGCAACCGTATCCTTTATCAACTCTCCTGCTCTTCTTTCAATATCTCCTCCTATAGCAGCTTCTTCTCCCATAATATAAATCCTTTTTACTTTTTCAAACCCCTTGTAAATAGTATCAAGCTGGTCTTTGGACTTCAAAAGAAGAATCGGTGCATTTTCTTTCTTTGCTATGGGAAATGCTGTTAATGCATCTGGAAAAACTCTCCCACTTGCAAAAACTATAGTTTCTGAATCCGCGAAAGATGCTTTCCATATTTTAAAAGCTGTTTCATAGCGATCCTTTCCTCCGATTCGTTCTGCCTTTAGATGATCACTTATTTCTTTCGATACAGCTTCTTCTCCGCCGAAAACAACTCTTTTTTGAGGAAGATTTTCTTTTTCGATTTGACTTTTGTCATTCACTAATAATAATCCCATTCTTTCTTTTGCTAAGTAAGGAGAAGCAGCCAATGCATCCGGAAAATCTCTCCCGCTTGCGATTCCTACGCCCTTTATTTCAAAATTTTTAACGAGATGATTAAAAACAATCTTGGAAGTCTCTACCCGATCTTTTCCTGCTAGACGAGTCACCTTTATATCTTTCCCTAAGTCATCTTCGACTCTTTGACTGAACGCTTCAGTTCCTCCTAAAAGAAAAACTTCTTTTGTCTCTAGCCTCTTGATCTCCTCTAAGGTTTCTTTGTTCAGAGTATCTTTTCTTGTTAATAAAATAGGCGCATTATAAAAATTTGCTAAGGTTGTCCCTGTTAGGGCATCTGGAAAATCTTCCCCTTTTGCTAGGATTACCTTATCGGATAACTTAAACGCCTTCCTGCTCGCCTCTATAGCTGTTGTGTAGCGGTTCTCATCATACACACGTAAGACCTTGTCTTTTAACTCAACACCATCGGATACTGCATACGCAGGCTTTGTTAAAAATAAAAAAGCCAACAAAATTAAAAACCATCTTTTCATAAAATTCCTTCTTCTTATTCCCAGAGTTAAACTCTGGCTTATAAAAGAGAATAAAGAATCCTTTATTCTCTTTTAAGATTGATACTTGATTATCAATCATTATATATAATATAGGAGTCTTGTTTCTAGGGTAAGTTGTATTTATTTTCGTATCCAGAAAGAGATCATTTTATGGACATATCCTTTTATTTTCTAACCCTCTGTAAAATAGGCTTCCTCTTTCTTTTTCTGATGGACCCAATCCTGCGTATCTATTTGAGAAAAACAATCATATCCGAAACCAACAACAATTCTATTCGAAAAAACTTCGATCTTATCCAAATCTTAAAAGGAGACACAAGAAGATGATAAGGACAAAAAAAGCAGCCGCAATAGCTGCTTTTAGAAACTTTTTTATTTTTTCTCTAACAAGGTTTTCATTTCCTCTGCAATATTAAGTTCATACTGCTCATTTCAAGAATATTCCTATAAAATACGGAAAAACAAATCCTTTATCCTTGTCCCATCCACAACTTCACTCTTCCGCTTTACTTAATTCTTTCTATCTCTTGAATAACACCATTCGATACAGCACCTTCGCCGCCGATAACAATAAGATTTTCGATATCATTTTCTTCCAAATATTTTCTTGTTTCTTCCGGCAAAGAATTCGGTCTTGTTAATAATATCGCTCCGTTTCGATGACTGACTAATGGAGCTGCCGCCAAAGCATCAGGATAGTTCAAACCATTTGTTAGTATCACAGTATCGATCTTTTTCCCTACCTCGAATGGATATCTTTTTGCAACTTCTACAGCTGTACTAAAGCGGTTTTCTCCATAAACACGATTTCCATATTCGCTTGTATAGCCGTTTACTGGAAAACCAAAGGCTTTCGGCCCGCCGATTACAGTAGATCCTGAAACATCATGGTCCGGCTGTGCTAATAAAAGATAAGCATTCAGTGCATCTTCTATATTGATCTGTCCTACTAAAGGCGCTGCTGTTAAAGCATCTGCATAAGATGTTCCACTTACAAATACATAAAAATCACCAGGAAATTCAATCGATTTGTCTTTTCGATATTCATAGCGTACATTGCTTATTTCATTAGACGTTTCATAACGATCACGTCCCTCTATTCTTCTTACCTTCACCATTTCCTCTAATTCTTCTTCCACTTCTCTCCCAACAGCGGATTCTCCGCCTAGTATAAAAACTTCTTTTGTATTGAGCCGTTTAAGCTCGTTTTTAACTAAAGAATCCAGCTCATTTTTTTGTGTTAAAAGAATTGGCACATCTAGCTGAACAGCAAGGCTTCCTCCTGCCAAAGCATCTGGATAATCTTCTCCTGTAGCAATCACAGCTATGGGAGCATTCTTATAGGTATATCGGCTTAACTTTACTGCCGTTTCATAACGATTTTTTCCTTCTATTCGGCTCACTTCTATGTTTTTTGCAGAAGACGGAAAGGTAGTTACGGTTCCTAATAGAAATATAATTGCAGTGATAAGTGATAATTTTAATACTTTTTTCATTTAACTCCCTCCCTAGTCTTTCATAATATTTTTGATTCTAATTTCCTATCAATTTATATATACCCCCTTAAGATAAATAATTAACCAGGAAATAACAATTATTTATATATTTTCTATATTGTAACTATTTTGTTTCTTTCTTGTAAACTTCTTGTCATTCTCTAATTTTCTTTAAAAAATACGTCTACAGATTTCATTTATGATATAGTAATATATTGAGAAAGAGGTGTCTTTATGTGTACTACAATTGTAATGGATTATAATGGGGGATCCGTGCTCGCAAGAAACTTAGACTACGAAGTCCCCTTAGAATATAATGTGCTCTATCTTCCTGAAGGATATACTTATGGCAAAGATCTAATGGGAAGAGATCTGAAAGCGAAATACAAAGCTCTCGGACTTGCCTTTTATAATTACGATCCTTTAAAAGATGGAGTCAACGAACACGGACTTGTTGGCTGTACAAACTATTTTCACGCCATGAACATCCATGCAGACCGTGTAGATAAAGAGAAGTTCAACATCTCCAGCCTAGACTATCTGAATTATGCTCTAACAAATTTTAAAAATATCGAAGAGATTATAGAAGACCTTCCGAATGTTCATGTGGCAACAAAAGACTATCAAGGAAACAAGGTAATCTGTCCTGATTTTCACCATATCTTTGTAGATACAACAGGAAGATGTATTGTCGTTCAGCCTGAAAAAGGAAAATATATTTACTTTGAGAATCCCTATAAAGTCATGACAAACTCTCCTTCCTTCCCCCGCCATATAAAAAGATTAAAAAAGTATATGGATATCGATAATATAAAGGGGTTTAAAGGAGCAAAAGACCTCCCGGGAGGATATGATCCTGTCAGCCGCTTTATAAAAGCTTATTATCTAAACAAAACCCATGTAGAACCGAAAAACACGAGAGAAGCTCTCGAAAGTGCATACACTATTATGGAAATGATGAAAATGTCCGAAGGAATGTTTTACAGCGACATCCATGAACACCATACTTATACAAGATATATCTGCGGATACGACACAAAAAACAGACTTCTCACCGCGAGAAGCCATAATAACACAAAGATCTACCAGCTCTGCATCGACGACTTAGAGGGACTGGACCGAACAGCCATCCCCTTTGAAACAAAGCTAGAAATGGAAACATTTGATATTAGAAATTGTATATAAAAGAGGGATAAATCCTGAAGTGACCCCCTAAATCCGGACTCGGATTAGGGGTTTTTGCATGACAAAATATGATTATGGAAAGAAATAATAGAATATATATTTGTATGACCATAAGATAATAAAGAAAAAATGAAACGGCCTATCACCTATTCAATATAGGTTGTAGGCCGCATAGATCGATTATTAAACGAAAGTCCATCATTTAAGGGTACTCTTCATCCCCTTTTATTCCAATCCTCTTTTTTTATTTGAAATTCTAAAACATCTTCTATAAACCCGATCACTCTAAATTATATTTTGTCTTTAATTCTTGTAAAGAACTATCACCTTTCATCGGTCCTTTTTTTGTAACAGCATTTGCTCCTGCTGCATTTGCTGCTATCAAAGACTGTTTGAAATCATAACCTTGATTTAAACAAGAAATAAAGGTTCCGCTAAAAGTATCTCCAGCTCCAGTAGGATCTACTTCTTTTACAGAAATTCCTTTGCAGTGAATAACCTCCTCAGCGCTATAGCCTGTACACCCTCTGCTTCCTTGTTTTAATACAAGATACTTTTTATCTTTTAAAATGTTTTTGATCGCTTCTTCTTTTCCACTATTTTCAAATAAACTAAGTTCTCCTTCACTGGGCAAAAAGATATCACAAGATCGATACACGAAATTTAATACTTCATTCATTTTAGGATCCTTCATCAATTCTTTTCTGATATTTGGATCAAAAGAAATTAATATCTTCTTCTTTTTTGCAATAGCAACCGATTTTTTTACAGCTTCTTGAATCTCATTGCTAAAAAGTGCACTCCCCATAATATGAAGAACTTTGCAACCATCGAAGTATTCTTCTTTTATATGTTCTTCACTTAATCTTCCTGCAGCAGAATCCTTTAAATGAAAGATGAAATCCCTGCTTCCATCTTTTTTATAGGTTACAAAAGCAGCTCCAGTCGTTGCTTCTTTTTCTACTTGAATCATTTGGACTTCCACACCGCTCGATTCTAACTTCTCAATATTTAGTT
>RRZU013505672.1_pt1 | contig 19074 bp, 20 predicted proteins | sample 2165561 | NCBI WGS metagenome assembly RRZU01 (sample SAMN10456909, study PRJNA506462) | wastewater metagenome | isolation source: wastewater sludge | place: USA: Moscow, Idaho | reverse complement strand
CGCGGGGTCCTTCTCGACGTGCTTGCGGTATTCGTCGAGCGTGGTCGCGCCGATGGTCTGCAGCTCGCCGCGCGCCAGCATGGGCTTGAGGATCGAGGCGGCGTCGATCGCTCCCTCGGCGGCACCCGCACCCACCAGGGTGTAGATCTCGTCGGTCGCCGACACGATGTCACCGCGGGTCTTGATCTCCTTCAGCACCTTCTTGAGGCGCTCCTCGAAGTCGCCGCGGTACCGCGAGCCGGCCACCAGGGCACCCAGGTCGAGGGTGTAGATCTGCTTGTCGCGCAGGGTCTCCGGGACATCGCCGCGGACGATCCGCTGAGCCAGGCCCTCGACGATGGCGGTCTTGCCGACGCCGGGCTCACCGATCAGCACCGGGTTGTTCTTGGTGCGACGGCTCAGCACGGTCATCACGCGATCGATCTCGGTCTGGCGTCCGATCACCGGGTCGAGCCGGTTCTCGCGCGCCGCCTGGGTCAGGTTGCGTCCGAACTGGTCCAGTACTGTGGCGTTGCCACGAGGTGTCTCGCCCATTTCGGGGGCTCCTGAGGTGATCGGCTGGCCCTCAGTGGTGCCCTGGTAGCCGCTCAGCAGCTGCAGGACGGTATTGCGGACGCGGTTCAGGTCGGCACCGAGTTTGATCAGTACCTGCGCCGCCACGCCCTCACCCTCACGGATCAGGCCCAGCAAGATGTGCTCGGTGCCGATGTAGGAGTGGTTCATCTGCAGCGCCTCGCGCAGCGACAACTCCAGCACCTTCTTGGCACGCGGGGTGAACGGAATGTGGCCGGTCGGCTGCGTCTGGCCGTGGCCGATGATCTCTTCAACCTGCTCGCGGACAGCCTCCAGCGAAATGCCCATCTGCTCGAGGGCCTTGGCGGCCACGCCTTCACCTTCATGGATCAGGCCGAGCAGGATGTGCTCAGTGCCGATGTAGTTGTGGTTGAGCATCTTGGCTTCATCTTGGGCCAGGACCACAACTCGGCGCGCGCGATCAGTGAAACGCTCGAACATTCGACTCCTCTGGTTGGCTCTGGTGAGCCCTCCGACGCGCCCGTTGGCTGACGCGTTTTACAGACAGTTTAGGGAGTGCCTCCCAATCCCGGCCCGCGAGTCCCGCTCACGCGGGCGGCCCGGCATTCGGATGACACTCCCTATAACTGCCCCACCCGCGGCGATCTTCCGGCGTTCGCCTAGGGCTTGATCTGTGTCGGCTGGACCCAGCTCAGCTGTTGGCTGCTTCGTAGGCGGCGCGAACCTCTGCCGGGACGCGGCCGCGGGCGCTCACTTCATAGCCGTTCTCGGCAGCCCAGGCGCGGATCTCCGCCGGCGAGGATCCCGCCGAAGCAGCTCCGGAGGCGCGGGTGCGCTGTCCCTTGATCCGTCGTCCGGCACCGACATACGGCGCGAGAGCATCGCGCAACGCAGCCGCGTTTTCCTTCGACAGATCGATCTCGTAGTTGATCCCGTCCAGCCCGAAACGGACCTTTTCGTTGGCGGGAGTTTCGTCGATATCGTCGATGAGAATAATCTCGACTCGCTGTGCCATTCTCTCTCCTAGGTGTGGGCGAATCGTTAACAGGTCCCTACAATTTCAGCGCAACCATAGCTGAATCGCAAGTCTTATCAAGGCTTGATTATCGAAACATCTGGCACCTTGGAAACCCCTGAGGTATCCATGGTAGCAACCAGATCGTCCACATGGCCTTGTGGCAGAGCCGCCCGGCGGTCGATTTCGAGCCACGGAACCAGCACAAACGCGCGTTCATGGGCGCGCGGGTGAGGCAGGGTCAATTGGTCGGTTTCACTGGTCCTTCTGCCCACCTGGATGAGATCGATATCGAGTGTCCGTGGCCCGTGCGGATTGGCGGGATCGCGCAGGCGGCCATACGCATCTTCGATCGCCTGGCAGCGCTGTAGCAGCAGGAGCGGCTCCAGGGTCGAATCGGCGATCACCACGATGTTGTAGAAGTCGGGCTGGTTGGTATTACCGACCGGCGCGGTCCGGTACACCGAGGATACGTCCACCAGCATCAGATTTGGTGTTTCCGCTAGTCGATCCACAGCGCCCTGCAGAATCTCGAGCGAATCACCCTGATTCGAGCCGAGACTGAAGACAACCTGGTTGAGGGGTTTGAGATCACCCAGGGTGTCGACGTCAATCGAAAAGATCTCCGACATGTTTCCTCCTCGAAATCGTCACAGCCACATCATCGAATCGGACGGTGATCGGGGCCTGCGGCTTGTGAACGGTAACTGTTGTTGTCCGGATGCGCTCGTCTTCCAGTATGGACGCAGCGATGGCGCTCGCCAGCGTCTCAATCAGTTTCACAGGTTGACCTTCGACTATGCCGACCACTTTAGTTGCCAAAGCGCCGTAATCGACGGTGGCGGCAATGTCATCGGCGCCCGGCATATCGAGTTCGACCTCGACATCGACAATGAACTCTTGACCGCTCGCCCGCTCGGCGTCCAACACACCGTGATACCCCCAGCCGTGCAGTCCCGTCAAGCTGATCGTCCCGAGTTGTTCATTCTCCATGTGCCAGACGCTACCGGCCGAATTGACGCGATCGACGCGGTTCCGGCGAACCTGGGACCGTGGTCTGATGATCGGCCGGCTACCCCATTGGGCCGTATCAGGGGCGGCGAATGCGCTCCGCTACGGCAATGGCATCGCGTTGGCCGCGCACCTCGTGGGTCCGAACGGCCCAGACTCCCTGCTGCGCGCAGATCACCGAGACCGCGGCCGTGGCGGCATCCCGACCCTGCGGCTCGCGGCCGGCAAGCAGATGCCCGAGGAAACGTTTGCGGGAGGCCCCGATCAGCACCCGATGGCCCATCGAGGTGAAGGCGTCCAGGTGCGCCAGCAGCGCCCAGTCCTGCTCGGCGGTCTTGGCGAATCCCAGACCGGGATCGACGATCACCTTGGCGGAGTCGATACCCGCCTCGGCGCAGGCCTGCAACCGTCGGGTGAGTTCGGCGACGACCTCGGGGACAACATCGCTGTAGGTGGCCAGGTCGTTCATGACGGCACCGTGGCCCCGCCAGTGCTGGCAGACATAGTCGACGCCCGCCTGGGCGATCATGCCGAGCATCCGGGGATCAGCCAGACCGCCGGAGACGTCGTTGATGATCTGTGCACCTGCCTCGATCGCCTGCTCGGCGGTCTCGGCGCGCATAGTGTCCACGCTGATCGGGACCCGCCCGACCAGTCCTCGGATCACCGGCAGCACCCGGCGCAGTTCCTCCTCGGCCGGCGGACGCACGGCGCCCGGGCGTGTGGACTCACCGCCGATGTCGAGAAGGTCGGCGCCCTGGTCGATCAGTTCCAGACCGTGCGCGATCGCGTCCTCGGCGTCCAGCCACAGACCACCGTCCGAAAAGGAATCGGGAGTGACGTTCACGACTCCCATCACGAGGGTGCGCTGGTTCATCGTCCTCCGACGATCAGGCTCATGGCCTCGGCGCGGGTCGCGGCGTCACGCAGTTGACCGCGCACCGCCGAGGTGGTCGTCCGGCTGCCGGGCTTGCGGACCCCACGCATCGTCATGCACATGTGCTCACAGTCGACCACCACCAGCGCGCCACGCACGTGCAGGTAGTCGACCAGCGCGTCGGCGATCTGGGTGGTCAGGCGTTCCTGAACCTGCGGGCGCTTCGCAAAGACGTCGACGAGCCGCGCGATCTTGCTCAGCCCTGTGACGTGCCCGGATTCCGGTGGGATGTAGGCGACGTGGGCGAGGCCGTGAAACGGCAGTAGGTGGTGCTCGCAGAAGCTTTGCACCTCGATGTCACGGACGAGCACCATCTCGTCGTGGGACGCATCGAAGGTAGTCGCCAGAACCTCTTCGGCGTCCTGGTCGAGGCCCGCGAACAGCTCCGCACAGGACCGGGCGATACGTCCGGGCGTATCCCGCAAGCCTTCCCGGTCAGGGTCCTCGCCGATACCGAGCAGGAACTCCCGCACGGCTGCCTCCACTCGATCCGCATCGTAGCCAACCGGGCTATCGGCGGTTTCCTTGAAGGCCCTGCGGGGTTTCCTTTTCGAATCGGCCATGGTTTCCTCTCGGTTCGCGCAGACGGCCCCATCCTAGATGGTCTGCCGGTGCGTCGGCACACCGATTCAGCCGCGATCCACAGGTACACCGGTGCCGGATCCGCACTCGAATCCGGCACCGGCGAATCGTCGAGTTGGTTAGGCCAACGGATCCGTAACGCAGTAGACCCGCGCCGGTTCCGGGTCGGGCAGGATGAATGCGGCGTCCGGGAACGAGCAGGTCGAGGCGTCCGTGCCCGGAAGCTCGCTCTCCACCTTGAAGTTGGCACTCGGATCGGTGCAGGGCACCTCGACCCATTCCTTGATGTTGTCCGGCATGTAGCACACGCCAACATCGAGCACCGGCGCCAAGCAGACGCTGAGGTTGGTGAAGTCGCTTCCCAAGTACCCACTCTGGTAGTACCTGACGTAGTCAGTGGCGCATTCAGCCGGACCGTTGGTGACCGACGCGACGACCAGCTTGAACTGACCGACCAAATTGCAGTCGACCACCTGATGGGTGACCGCAATGCTGCCATCCGCCTCCGGCGTGGCGCCTTCGACCTCGACCAGCTGCAGGCACTGACCGACCACGAGCTCGTCCATCTCGGTGCTGCCCGTCGCCGGAGCACTCGGCACGCTGGTGGCCGGATTCGACGGCGCAGCCGTGCCTGCTGTGGTCACCGGGGTGGTCGGCTGGCCGGAACCGCCACCGCCACGCTGGGTGAACGCCCAGACAGCGACGATCACGACGATCAGCACCACCGCAGCGATCGCGATCCATTTGCCCATGCCGCCCTTGCCGGACGGCGGAGCCGGCGGATTCGGGCCACCGGGCGGCCCACCAGCGCCGTAGCCCGGCTGACCTCCGACGGGCGGCTGCTGGCCATAGCCGTAGCCCGGCTGAGCCGGACCGGACGGATATTGTCCACCCGGACCCGACGGGTACTGCCCAGCCGAGCCAGATGGGTACTGCCCAGCCGAGCCGGACGGATACTGGGCACCCGAGGGGTACTGGCTGCCTGAACCTGCAACGTATTGGCCGGACGAGGGATAGGCGGCCGGCTGCGGGCCGCTTTGATACGGACCGGGGCTCGAGCCGGTCCACTGAGGATTGCCGGGATATGGAGAACTGGGCTGCGGACCGCCCCGATTCGGCAGTGGCGGCGGCTGCTGAGGTTGCTGAGGCTGCTGAGAACCCGGGTACGGTGACGATGGCGGCCAGTTGCCCTGCCCTGATTGCTGTGGGCCCCGGGACTGGTCGTCGGAGCCATAGTTCTGATTCGACATGATGTCCTTCACTCGTCGTCGCCGAACGGGGGTGTCGTTCAGCCTAGCGACGGTTCAGGCCATCAACCTGGCTTCCACGGCTCACTACGCACCCAAGAACAGCCGGCGCCGCGGCCGGCGGCGGACGGTCAGGAGTAGACGTGCGGCGCCAGAGTCGCCACGTCCTTCAGATTCCGGTAGCGTCCATCGAAGTCAAGCCCATATCCCACGACGAACTCGGTCGGAATGTCGAAGCCGACATAGCGAACGTCCACCGCTGAGGTGATCGCGTCCGGCTTGCGGAACATCGTCATGACCTCGATGCTGGCAGGCTCGCGAGAACGCAGATTCTGGATCAGGTAGCTCAGCGTCAAACCGGTGTCGATGATGTCCTCGACGATCATCACATCCCGCCCGGTGATGTCGGTGGTGAGGTCTTTGAGAATCCGCACGACACCGGAACTCTGCGTTCCCGAACCGTAGGACGAGATGGCCATCCAGTCGATGTAACAGTGCGACTTCATCGCCCGGGTCAGATCGGACATCACCATCATGGCGCCGTTGAGGACGCCCACCATCAGCAACTCGCGGCCGGCATAATCGGCGTCAATTTGTGCCGCCAAGTCAGCGACTCGGTCACTCACCTGCTGCGAGGTCAGCAATACATGTGCAAGATCATCAGCAATATCTGCGGCATCCACTCGGCAGATCCTAGTCCTCACCGAGCCCGACCGCGTGCGGGGTCCGGCCCAGGACCAGCGTGCCGGCCTCACGCAGCACCCGAATACCACCCGGCAGATCGACGCCCAGCTGGCCATGCCAGTCGTCCACCAGCGCCTTCACCGCCTGTACGTGGGCATAGGACGGCTGATCCACGCCCCCATCGACCAGCCAGCGGCGCAGCACTCTGGACGCGATCGCCTCGGGCATCGTCCGTAGCGAGGCGGCCGCCAGGCCTTCACCTGCAGCGGGAACCAGCGAATCGGCGAGCCCATCCAGTGCGTCGGCGTCCTGCCTGGCCATGGTGGCTGTCCGGGCGAGCGCCTCGGTGATGCCCGGGCCGAGCTCTGTCTCCAGCATCGGCAGCACCCGTTGCCGCACCCGCACCCGGGTGAAGGTCGGATCATCGTTCTGCGGGTCGGACCAGACCTCGGCTCCCCATTCACCACAGGCCTGCGCGGTGGTGGTTCTGCGCAGACCCAGCAGCGGGCGGATGAACTGCGGCGAGCGGCCGAATTGCGCAGGCATCCCGGCCAGTGATCGAGTCCCCGACCCTCGCGCCAGGCCGAGCAGAACGGTCTCGGCCTGATCGTCCAGGGTATGTCCGAGCAGGACGACCGCCTCAGCACCGGCGACCTCGGCCAGCGCCGCGTAACGAGCGTCCCGGGCGGCCGCTTCCATGCCATCGGGCGAATCCGCCGCGACGTTGACGCGGCGGGTGGTCACGGCCAGACCGATCTCATTGAGACGGTTGGCCACCTCGGCCGCGACCTCGGATGAGGCCGGCTGCAGGCCGTGGTCGATAACCGCGGCGCTGGCCGTGGCGTGCTGGCAGCCGCGCCGCGCCAGATGCGCCACCGCGCACGCCAGAGCCATCGAATCGGCCCCTCCCGAACAGGCCACCACCACCGGGCGGCGCTCGCCGGCGAGAACCTGCCGGACCGCCTGGACGACCTGGAGCGCGGCCGGCCCCAGCGCGCGTCTAGCCATTGCCCGCGATGCGTTCGCACCACTGATCGGGGTGCAGCAGTTCTTGCATGGACGGCATGGCGCCGGCTTCGCTGAATGCCTCGTTGAGCAGCCCAACGCCTCCGATGGCCATCACCTGACGACAGAACTTGGCGCCTTCGGCATACTGGGCGAGTTTGGCGTCCATCCCCATGAGCTTGTTGAGCAGTGCCGGCAGGCCACTGGGTGAACGACGGCCCTGGAACTTGGCGCGGATAGTGCTCACCGAGCCGATCAGCTGTCGGCCGCTGCGGTCCATCATCACGTCGGCATGTCCTTCGAGTAACGACATCGCCGCGTTGACTTCGGACATCGCCGCCACTGTGGCCGGTGAGGACAGCGCATTCAGCACCCGCATGCTTGCCGGGCGATTCTCGCGGCGGTCGGCGCGGATCTGCTCCAGCCGAGCCGGCAGATCGTGCCAGAAGGCTTCGTCCTCGGCCTCGGCGAGCGCCCGGGCGCGCTCGCTCAGATAACCGGGCAGCCAGGTGGCGTTGGCGAACTGGACGCGGTGAGTCTGCTCGTGCAGCACCACCCACATCCGGAAGTCGGCCGCCGGCACCTTCAGCTGCTGCTCCACCGCCATGATCGAGGGCGCCACCAGATACAGGGTGGGTTCTTCGCCGAACGGATCGTACTGGCCGAGGATGCGCGAGCCCAGCATGCCGAGCACTGTTCCGATGCTCACTCCCCGGGCGTAGCCGGCGGTCTTGGCCGCCGCACCGTCAGGTCTCGGATCGGTGGCCGCGGCCAGCATGCGCCGGGCCGTGAGCACGTTCGCGCGCACGATTCCGGCCCGGTCGACCACCAGCTCTCGAGCCTGTCCGGCTTGCGGAAGCTGGGTGGTGTCGACGATGACCTCGGCGCTGCGCCGGGCGTCGGCGCGCAGTTCGGCGACGAGCTGGTCGCGTTCGGCACGGCTGGCCCGTGGGCCCGGGGGGACCAGTCGGCGCCCGGTCCGTGCGGCGGCGTCCCAATCGATCCACGGCAGCGAAGTCATGGTGTCCAGGGTATTCACCCCGCGCAGTCACAACCGGCCAGCGCCGCAGCCACGTGGTCGAACCACGGGCGGATATCTTGATCGGTCGGCAGGCCGTTGCCGATGACCGCGAACGCGATGAGGGCGCCATCGCTGCTCGGGGTGTATCCGGCCAGCGACGAGACACCGTCCAGGGAGCCACTCTTGGCCCTGACCAGGCCCCGGGCGGCCGCACTCTGATCGTCGGCGAAGCGGGTACCGAGAGTGCCGGTGGCCGCTGCGACGGGCAGCCCGGCCAGCACAGCGCTCAACTCGGGCCGGGCCGCGCTCAGCTGAAGAGCCTTGACGAGCGCCGCCGGGGTGATGCGATTGTTGACCGACAGACCGGAGCCGTCGACAATCAGCTGACCGTCGTCCCACAAGCCCAAATCGGTGAGGCTCGCGGTCAGCGCAGCGGCGCCGCCTTCGAAACTGCCCGCCTGCCCCTTGGCGATTCCCAGCTGGCGCAGCAGCATCTCGGCGATGAAGTTGTCCGAATGGGTCAGCATCTCCTGCACCAGCAGGCCGAGCGGCGCAGAGGCCACCTTCGCCAGCTCGCTGCCGCCGGTCGCTGAGGCGGCGACCACATCACCGGTGACGTCGATGCCCGCCGCCCGCAACTGGTCGGCGAAGATCCCGGCGGTCACCTGGGAGCCGGATTCAGTGCCGGGTACCGCGGCTCCTTCGTCGATGACCAGCGCGCTGATTGGCGCCACGAACTGGCGATCACCCTCGGGCCAGTCGGCGTGCCAGACCGGTCCGCTGAACAACGAATCGTCATAGCCGAGGCTGACCCGGCTGATGCCCTGGGCCTGCAGCGCGGCGGCGGTACGGGCTGCCAGGTCGGCAGTGGTGGGCAACGCGATCGCCGACGAACCGCTGTAGCTGGTCGGTGTGGAGGCCAGCAGCGGGTCTCCTCCGCCGACCAGCACGATCGCGTCCGCCGAAGTGGCGACCACCGACGTCGTGAAGCTGTGATCGGCTCCGAGCGCGTCGGTGATCGCCGTCGCGGTCATCACCTTCAAGGTGGACGCGGGTGTCAGTGGTGTGTGCGCCGAGAACTCATAGCTCAGTCCGGCACCATCCAGGTCGGCGATCGCACCGCCGTAGCTACCGGCCAGAGTAGGCTGGGTAGCGGCGATCACGTCAGCGATCCGATCGGCACTGACACCGTGATAGTTGGGTTCGCTCGCCGCGCCGATCACGCCATTGCCCGAGGTGTCGGAGTGGATATCGGCGATGATCTGCGGATCGACCGTCGGCGAGCCGCCGTCGGTCGTCCAGCCCTGGGCGCGCGCCAATGGGCCTACCGCGAAACCAACCGCCGCCGCCAGCACCAGGACGGTGAGCACCCAGCTCAACCAGCCCACCCACAGTGGGAGCCGAACTCGCCGAATCTGTCCGGGCCTCTTAGCCACCTGAATCCTCCCGAACCGTTAGCCTGGGAGTTGACATTCCCAGTTTCTGGCGTGTGACGTTTCCAGTTTAAGGATGGTTTCGGTGATCGACGACTTCCGGGATACCAATGACGTGGAGCCTCGTGTCGGCATCACGTTCGATATGACTGTTGAGATCCCCCGCGGCACGAAGAACAAGTACGAGATGGATCACACCACAGGGCGCATCCGTTTGGACCGCACGCTGTTCACATCCACTCAGTACCCTTACGACTACGGCTTCATCGAAGGCACCCTCGGTGAGGACGGCGACCCCCTGGACGCCATGGTGATCGTGGCCGAGCAGACTTTCCCGGGCTGTCTCATCGAATGCCGCGCCGTTGCGATGTTCCAGATGCAGGACGAGATGGGCGGCGACGCGAAGGTGCTGTGCATCCCCACAGCCGACACCCGGCGCAACTATCTCGATGATCTGGACACGATTCCGCACTACATGCTGCTGGAAATCGAGCACTTCTTCACCGTCTACAAAGATCTGGAGCCCGGCAAGAGCGTCGAGGGCGCGAGCTGGGTGGGACGAGAGGCCGCCGAGGACGAGGTCCGCCGTTCCATCGAGCGTGCCAAGGGCACGTCGTACGAACACAAGAAGGTCGATCTGCACTGACCGAGACCGGTTGTCGATAGGACGCGCATGGTGGCGTGTCCTATCGACCATGGTGGTGTGTCCTATCGACAAGGTGGCGTAGGTCCTGCTCCGAATGCCGGCAGGTTCAGGTGCGGTATGCGCCGGCGGCCCACACCGATGGCATTCACCGTGACCCGGCTGCCCGTCCGATCGCTGATTTCGCGTTCGATCCTGCCGTGCAGGGTCCCACCCGCGGCGGCGCAGCGTGCGCAGGCACCCTTCATCTCGACGTCCACGGTGTTCTCGCTTGCCCGGACGAGCACGATCTCGCCCCCGTGAGAGGCGATGAATGCCTTCAGCGTCCGGTTGATGACATCAGTGGCCACTAGTTCCAGTACCTCATCGGCGTCCGGTTCGATCTGCCATTCGGCCGGCCGGCCAGCCGCGACGAATACGGCCTGCCGTATCTCAACTCCGTAGACATCCCAAGCGGGCCGAGCCAGCCAGGTCCACAGCGCTCGGCGCTCGGCGACTGCCCGCACGATCGGGCCACCGGCTGCCACCAGCTCGCCCAGACGCCCGGGTGCGCCGACCAATCGTCCGCACGCGGGCAGGCCGTCGGGCAGCACCCAGCGCATCGCTGTCGCATCGTAGGGCACGGCCTCAGCGTGCATCGCGGTCAGAGCCATGATCTGCTGCCGTGTCTCAGCCGGTCAGCAGACCGACGAGGGTCTTGGTCACGAACGCCGCTATCCAGGCCAGGGCGGTCATATAGCCGAATGCCAGGGCCGGCCACTTCCAGGAGCCGGACTCCTTGCGCAGCACCGCGATGGTCGAGGTGCACTGCAGCGCGAACGCGAAGTACACCAGCAAGGCGGCGATCACCGGCGGGGTGAACAGCTTCTGTCCCTCATGCGGACCGGACAGCCAGGTCATTTCCGCCAGGTTGGCCTGTGGGTTCTCGGGATCTTCCGCGGAGGAGATCTGGCCCAGGGTGGCCACGAACACCTCGCGGGCACCCATCGCGCCCAGCAACCCGACCGTGATGCGCCAGTCGAAACCCAGCGGTTCGACCACCGGCTGAACTGCCCTGCCGAGGGTTGCGGCGGCCGAGTGATCGATCTGGTAGGTCGCCACCGCGACCTGATCGCTGGTGTCCACCCCGGCCGCGTTCAGCTGTTCGGCACTGATCACCGGCAGCGACAACAGCGCCCACAGCGCCAGCGAGAGGATCAGGATGATGCCGCCCACGCGCCTCACGAAGCCGAGGCAGGCGTCCCAGATGGCGCGCAGAATCTCCGAAATGTGGGGGACGCGGTAGCTGGGCATCTCCATGTAGAACGGCAACGCCGCTCCCTTGGCGCCGAAGATGCGCTTGAACACCCAGGCCGCGCCCATCGTGGCTGCGACACCGAGCAGGTACATCGCGAACATCACCAAGCCCTGCAACCTCAGGAATCCGATGTGGGCCTCGGCGGGGACCAGCATGGCGATCAGCAGAGTGTAGACGGGCAGACGCGCCGAGCAGGTCATCAGCGGGGCTGTCATCATGGTCGCGATCCGGTCGCGGGATGACGGCAGCGTCCGGGTGGACATGATGCCGGGCACCGCGCAGGCCAGCGCTGACAGCATCGCGACGAAAGCGCGACCCTCCAGGCCGACGTAGCCCATCACCCGGTCCATCAAGAACGCGACGCGCGCCAGATAGCCGCTCGACTCGAGCAGCGCGATCATGGCGAACAACAATCCGATCTGCGGCAGGAAGACCAGCACCGATCCGGCACCGCTGATCACACCGTCGGCCAGCATGGAGGCCAGCCAGCCGACGCTGATGTGGCTCTTCACCACAGCCGCCAGCCAGGCCACCCCGCTGCCGATGATGTCCTGAATCGGGGCTGCCACCACGAAGATCACCTGAAAGAAGACGATCATCGTGGCGACGAAGATTGCGGTGCCCAGCACCGGATGCAGCAGCACCGCATCCAGGCGCCGGGTCCGGTCGTCCACGGCCGCACTGCGATAATCCGCGGCCTGGAGCACCGACACGATCCACGCACGCAACTGGGGGCCGTCATCGGCCGGTGCGGGAATGACCGGCCTGGTCCAGTGCGCCACGTCGGCCAACGCATGCTTGAGATCGTTCAGCTGGACGCGATTGCCGCCGGTCACCACCATCACCGGGACACCGATCGCGGCCGACAGCTTCACCGGATCGAGCGATCCCTGCCGCCGGATCAGTTCGTCGCTGAAAGTCAGTACCGCCAAGACCGGCAAGCCGAGCTGTTCGGCCTGGGCCAGCAGGCCCAACGATCGTTCCAGACTCGTGGCGTCCATCACCACAAGCAGGGCATCGGGACGTTCCGGACCGGTGGAGTCGAGGCTGGCGGTGACTACCTCCTCGTCCGGGCTGATGGCCTCCAGCGAGTAGCAACCGGGCAGATCTTCGACGACGAGGCTCTGCCCCATCACCTTGACCGATCCCACGGTCTTGCTGACGGTGACACCCGGATAGTTCGCAACCTTGACGTTGAGCCCACTCAGTGCGTTGAACAGCGTGGACTTCCCGGCGTTCGGGTTGCCGAGTAGCGCGATGCGTCGACTGTGGACTGTGCTGGTCGCCGCCACCGGGCCCTCGTGGCAGGACATCAGAGGGGTCTCACCAGGACCCGGTTGGCCTCGCTGGCACGCAGCAGCATCTGGGAAGTGCCGATGCGCAGCATCAGCGGGTCACGCAGCGGCGCGCGGCGCAGCAACTCGACCTCGACCCCCTGAGCGAAACCGAGATCGAACAGGCGACGGCTGACCGCCATGTCTGTGTGGTCGGTGAACCCGGCGATGACACCGCACTGGCCACACCTCAGCTGCCCCATGGGCAAACAGCCAGAATCTGCGCAGACACCGAGTCTGCGGTCGGTCAATCGTGTCGCGATTGGTCTCACGTGATTCAGGCTAGCATCGCCTAATTCGCCGCCTTTCGCCAGGTGCCAGTTACTGCCCGGCAACGGTGTTTCCAGCGATCGGCGACATAGCGAGCTGTCTGTGAGGCGTGGGACGATGGGGGGATGCCGGACTTCCGAATGCTGCTCAGCCCATCGGCGAATCACGTCTACCGCGATGCCACCCCGAGGCTCGCGGCGGCAGAACTCGAGATCACGGCGGGATTCGCCGACCAGATCGCCATCACGTCGCTGGGACGAGCCGATGCGCTGCGGTTCAGCGCCGACGATCTCGATGAGTTGGCGCTGGCTGCGCAATCGTCACTTCTGGTGGGCTTCGAGGAGTCCGACGGCTGGCTGCGTCCCCTGGACCTGCCGAATCTGCAGGTGATGGACGACGACCTGGTCACCATTCCCAAATACCCGGGCAAGACCAATGAGGCATTCACCCGGCTGCTCCTGCATCTGACGCTCAGCCAGGTCTCCCGTCCCGGACCGCTGGAGGTGCTGGACCCGCTGGCCGGGCGCGGCACCACGCTGCTGGCAGCCTGGCAGGCCGGCCACCACGGCTTCGGGGTCGAGGCCGACGAGAAGGCGTTCGATGCACTGGCCAGCTACCTGAAGACATACCTGCGCACCAAGCGAATCAAGCATTCGGCTCAGGTGAGCCGCGTGCGCCGTGAAGGACGGTCGCTGGGCAGGCGCCTGGACGCCGAGGCCCGTCTCGACGAGGCAACCCACGATCATCCGGCCCAGCCCGGCGCACCGCGGCTGAAGATGACGGTCTTCACCGGTGACACCCGTGATTCGGCCACCCTGTTCGGACGCAAACGATTCGACGCCATCGTCACCGACGCACCGTACGGAGTGGTGCACGGCGCCGAACAGCGCAGCTCCGGGCAGCGCGGCTCCGAGCGGCACGGCTCCGATCGGCACGGCGATCCGCACCCGGGCGGCCGGGACCGTTCGCCGTCCGGGCTGCTGGCCGAGGCGATCCCCATCTGGCGTAGCCAGCTGAAACCCGGCGGCGCGCTGGGGATCTCCTGGAATACCTACACGCTGTCGCGTGACGAATTGCTCGAGATGCTGACCGATGCCGGGCTGCACCCGTTCGATGACGGTCCGTGGCTGGAGTTCGAACACCGGGTGGACTCGTCCATCAACCGCGACCTGGTGGTCGCGATCACGGACTGATTGCACTCGTTGCGGGAAACGATCGGAGCTGTGGACGCGGCAGTTAGAGTTTCAGCCATGAGTCACACGCTCTTCCTCATGCGCCACGCGAAAGCCGAATCGCACAGCCGGGTCAGCGACATCAATCGCGAACTGGCCCCGCGTGGTCGCCAGCAGGCCAGGGACGCCGGCCTGGAACTCGCCGACCGCGGCATCCAACTGGTGCTGTGCTCGTCGTCGGTGCGCACCCGGCAGACCTACGAAGGGCTCTTCCTACGCGGCCCCGACGGTGAACCTGTGCCGGTGCAGTACATGGAAGCTCTGTATCTCGGCTCGGCCGAGTTGATCCGCCAGCGCATCAGCGAGATCACCGACGACATCTCGTCGCTGCTGGTGATCGGACATTCGCCGGGCATACCGAATCTCGCCTCCGACCTCGCCTGGGCATCGGCACCGCAGGAGGCGGACCGGATCGGTTGCTGGTTCCCGACGGCGGCGTACACCGAGTTCACCATCGACGTCGGCTGGTCGGCACTGGCAGATTCGGACGAGGGCGCCCATCTGGCGCACGTGCAGCGCCCCAAGCACGCCGTCTGATCGCCGAAAGCAGCGCCTGCCTCATCGCCTGGCAAGCACTGGCTGCTACTGGCCGGCGACGATCCAGACGTTCAGGCCCTCGACTCCGTCCAGGCCGGTGCAGCTGATGCCCTTGTCGGCCACGCATTCGAGCCGGTAGGTGCGGTTGGACGACGAGCTGAACGCTTCGATCGTCACCGAACCGGTCATGGCGGTGTCGATCTGCTGACCGACCTCGTTGGCCAGCACGCAGGAGGTCTGCGATCCCGCCCAGACGCCCGGGTTGCACTCCTTCGCGCCGGCCTGCATGGACGGCGTGGCCTTCGATGGCGTCGGGGACTTGGTCGGGGTCGGCCTCGACGACGTCGTGGGCGCCGAGGTGGCCTCGGCTTCCTGCCTGTCGGCGCTCGGTTCAGACTGCGCGGTCGCCTGCGGAGCCGCTTCGACGGTCGCGCTGGCCGGCGGCTGCGGCGTACCCGTGCGGATCACGACGAGCGAATCGAGGGTCAGCAGACGACCGACCAGGACGATCAGCACGAGCACGGTCACACCGAGCACCGCAGCTGCCGAGAGCACCTTGGCGGTGGGCACAGCATTCGCCCCCACCAGCTGGCCGACCTGTTCGCGGCGACTGGCATCCGGCCCGACCTGCCGGGGCTCGGGCGCCTCGGCGATGCCGTAGTCGTCCCACAAAGCGAACGTGCGCGGATCCTTCTCGGACGTGACCGGGATCAGCCGCTCATCGCTTCGCGGTTTCGGGGGCTGGCGTGGGCTCGCCTTTGTCGTGCCATCATCAGCAGGCCGCGCACCCGACGCAGGAGTGGGCGGCACAGCGGCGGCCGGGGCGGGCGTAGGAGTGGCCTGCGGCGGGACCGGGGGCTCGGCGTCGACCGGCTCGGTTTCGACCGGTTCCGCGGCGGCCGGCCCGGCATCAAGCGACTCGGCGGCGATGACCTCCAGTTCGGCAGCTGCCGGAGGCTGGCCGCCGGCCGCCGCACCAGCTTGGGCAGCCGCAGCTGGAGGAACAGCCGCCGGCATGCCGGGAGCAGGCTGAGCCCCGGCGGAGATCCTGCGCGGATCGGTCAACCTCACCGAACCGGGTGCCGTGAGATCAGCCCCGCAGACGCTGCAGACCCGGTCGCGCGGACCCACAGACATCAGGCACTGCGAGCAGAACATCTGTCTCCAACCACTTCGTCCGACTACCACCAATAGCGTCCCGATGACCATACTGATAAGCAGCACGTTAACTGCGATCGTAGGATCGCAAGCGCACGACATACCTGGAGGTCATCATGAGCCGTCATGCAGCGGCCCGGGGTACCTCCCAGGCTACCGTCAGTGACTCACAGAAACCGGAATCCAGCCGCTTGTCGTGGTGGTGGAAAGCCCCGCTGAGCGCGCTGCTGGTCGGAATCCTGGCCATCATGGTCAGCACCATCGCGTTCGGCGCGACCCGGCCGAACACCGGCAATCCCCCGGCGCCCGAGGCCTCGGCGTCCAGCACCCCACCCAGCGTGCTGCACAGTCCGCTGGTGGCTCCCCCCGAACTTGCGCCCGCCCCCGACCTCCCCGAACTGGATGCCCAGATCGCGGCGATCGAAGAGAAGTACAACGTGACGATCGGCATCACGATCACCCCGGTCGCCGGCGTCTATCAGCGCCAGCAGGCTACCTGGTACGGCGGCACGCTGCGCAGCGGCGACGCGCTGGCGACCATCGACGTCGCGATGGCCTTGGCGATTCTCGACCAGGAGCGCCAGCCGCAGCAACGTGACTACATGTTCAACAAGGCGCTTGCCGACGACTCCGCAGCCGGCGACGAGGCGCTCTGGGCTTTCCTCGGCACTCCCGAGCAGGCCGCGAGCGCGACCACCCAAGTGCTGCGTGACTACGCCGATCATCGGACGACCGTGCCTTCGTCGGGTGTCGGCGGCGACAGCAGCTCGCCCTATCTGGCAACCCAATGGGCGCTGGACCAGCAGTCGCAATTGATGGCTGCGTTGCGCTGCGACTACAGCAGGGTCAATCCGGTGCTCAGCAAACTCAATGACCCCGCAGACAACCCTTGGGGACTGCAGACGCTGCCGATGAGCTACTCCAAGGGCGCTTGGGGCGTGACGTCGAACGGGGGGATGCTGGTCCGTCAGTTCGGCTTGATACGGCTTGCGGATGGCAATACCGTCGGTATCGCGATGGCGGCATCACAGGCATCGGAGGATCCCGCCGTGGGGCGGGCCGCCATCACAGAGCTCAGCAATCAGGTACGCAGGCTGGCGACCGGATTCGACGACGCGAGGTGTAGCTAACCGGATCCGCAACCGCTTTGTGACTTATGAAACAACACCGTAACCCAGCCGTTGTTTCAATAACTCAGCTGTAACACGGTCACAACGCTGCGGCAATCCTGGCCCCGCACGATTGAGGCCATGACAATCCTTGAGATCAGTGCTGGCGACACTGCCTGGGTCCTGATCAGTGCGACCCTCGTACTGCTGATGACCCCGGCCCTCGCCTTCTTCTACGGCGGCATGGTGCGCAGCAAGAGCGTACTGAACATGATGATGATGTCGATTGTCACCTGCGGCATCGTGGGCGTGGCCTGGGTTCTCTATGGCTTCTCCTTCGCGTTCGGTGATTCCATCGGCGGATTCCTCGGCAACCCGGCCGACTTCTTCGGCATGAGCAATGTGGCGGGTCTGGAAGTCGGTACGATTCCCGGATACGTCTTCGTCGGCTTCCAGTCGGCCTTCGCCATCATCGCGGTGGCGCTGGTGTCAGGTGCCGTCGCCGATCGCATGAAGTTCGCTGCCTGGTGTGCCTTCGCGTTGCTGTGGGCCTCCCTGGTCTACTTCCCGGCCGCACATTGGGTCTTCGCCTTCGATGGTGCCGTGTCCGAGAAGGGCGGCTTCATCGCCAACACCATTCAGGCACTCGACTTCGCGGGTGGCACGGCCATCCATATCAATGCCGGCGCAGGTGCTCTGGCACTGGCTCTGGTGCTCGGCAAGCGGATCGGCTTCGGCAAGGTCCCGATGCGTCCTCACAACCTGACCCTCGTGATGCTCGGCGCGGCCCTGCTGTGGATCGGCTGGTTCGGGTTCAATGCCGGATCTGCCCTCGGCGCCAACGAGCTCGCCGGCCTGACCTGGGTCAACACCATGGTCTGCCCCGCCGCCACGATGCTTGCCTGGCTCGTGACTGAGCGCATCCGCGACGGCCACGCCACCTCCCTGGGTGCCGCTTCGGGTATCGTCGCCGGTCTGGTGGCCATCACCCCGGCTTGCGCCGTGGTCACCCCGCTGGGCGCGATCGTGATCGGCATCCTGGCCGGCGTCGGCTGCTCGATGGCTCTGTCGCTGAAGTACCGCTGGGGCTATGACGACTCGCTCGACGTCGTGGGCGTCCACCTGGTCGGCGGCCTCATCGGCACCCTGGCGATCGGCTTCCTCGCCTCGCCCGACCTCACCGGCAGCATCGACAGCGCGGGCCTGTTCTACGGCGGCGGGCTGGCACAGCTCGGACGCCAGGCAGCCGGCGCGGGCATCGTGCTGGGCTACTCCCTCGTGGTGACCTGGCTGATCGCCCAGGCGATCGACAAGACCATCGGCCTGCGGGTCACTCCGGCTCAGGAGACCAGCGGCATCGATCTGGCCGAGCACGCCGAGGTTGGCTACGACCTGTCGAAGGTTCAGTACTCCACCTACAACAAGACCCTGCTGATCGCTGATCCCAACGCGACCCGCGACAACGATGCTACGAAGGTGTCCGCATGAAACTCATCACCGCAATTCTGAGAGAAGACGCTGTTGACGAGGTGCAGATCGCACTCGCTCAACAGGGCATCAGCGGGATGACCGTGACCGAGGTCAGCGGCTACGCCCGTCAGCGCGGCCACACAGAGGTCTACCGCGGCGAGGAATTCACCATCGACTTCATCACGAAGATCCGAACGGACATCCTCGCCAAGGACGAGGACGTCGAGCTGATCGTGAAGACCATCTGCGATGCGGCCCGCAGCGGCTCCATCGGAGACGGCAAGATCTGGGTCCAGCTGGTCGAGGACGTCGTCCGGATCAGGACCGGAGAGCACGGCGACTCAGCGATCTGAGTCCAGGCAACTGATCCCGGTGGGGGTGGCGAGTTCTACTCGCTGCCCCCACTTTCTGTGTGCCTCGGCTCGTGAATGCCTCAGCTTGTATGCCTCAGCTTGTGGTGCCCAGCCTCTGGACGCCTCAGCCGATCTCGCGCGCGATGGCTTTGGCCTCCTCGCGCCCCGAACGGATCGCGCCTTCCATGTAGCCGTTGAACTT
>RRZU011720206.1_pt1 | contig 19074 bp, 17 predicted proteins | sample 2165561 | NCBI WGS metagenome assembly RRZU01 (sample SAMN10456909, study PRJNA506462) | wastewater metagenome | isolation source: wastewater sludge | place: USA: Moscow, Idaho | reverse complement strand
TCATTAGCCACGTTATTATAAATTTCTTGCACTGTTACTAAGTTTTGTTTTTTTTGCTCCACCTGGAGTTGTTGTTCTTCTAGCAATCTTAGTTTTTCCACAAGCTTTTTATTGTGCAGTAAATTTTGTTGTTGTAATTGACTCTGGCTGGCTAGTTCTTGTAATTGTTCTATTTTACCTTTAACTTCTTGTAACTTTTCTTGAGTTCCGAGAATTTCATCTTCCAATATCTTTTTTTCACTTACGGCTGTTTGATAAAGCTTCTGTTTTAGTGCCAGCCCTTGACTCAACGTGGTAATTTCCTTGAGCTTTTTTTGCATATCTTCCAAATATAATAACTTTTTAGCAAGTTCTTTTAGTTCTGGCTCTTGGTCTTGGGCTAACTTTAACTCTTTTTGACTTTTACCCAAATTTTCTGTAATCAGATCTAGCTTTTGCTCTTCTTTGGTTATATTAGCAGTAACTGTTCTTAGTTCTACCTCCAACTTAACTAATTGATTTTCAAAATCAACTAAACTATTAGCTTGTTGTGCTTTATTGAAAACAATTCTATATTCTTCAACCTTAGGCTCTAATAAAGATACTGCTGATTGTTCGGCGATAGCAGCCTGTAAATTATTAAAATATTCTTTAATTACAGTAGCCTCTGACAAAAGCTTTTGCTGATTATTTTTTTGTAATAACAACTCTTTATTATTGCTTTCACCTGCAGTAATTTCCTGCGCTAACTGCGTTATTTTCTCTTGTACTTCCTGCAAATCATTGCTGTCTAACTCTTGCAAAATAAAATTATTTTTATCTATTAACGTCTTGATGTTTTGCTCTTTGGCTTTAGCTTTTTCTTTTAGAGTTTCTTCTATTTTTTTATAAAGATCCGTCTTAAAAAGTGTCTGCATTATCTCTTGTCGTTCCAAGGAGTTTGCTAGTAATAATTTGCGAAATTCACCTTGTGGTAATAACACCACTTGCCGAAACTGATTACTTTTAAAACCCAAGAGTTCTTCAATTTTCATCGTAACATTGCTATAGCCTGTTGTTAGTAATTTTTCTTCTGTATTAATTTTTTCATATAAAGTTGCATCAGCTGGTTGTAAAGTTGTACCATCACCACGCTTTTTCGGTCGTTCTTGCTCCGGATTACGGAAAACGGTATAAGTTTTCGCTCCAATCATAAAACAAAATTCAACGGCAGTTGCGACATTAATATCCGCTTGATTTGTCCGCATATTTTTACCATCTCTTAAATTACCACTGGAATCACCATACAAGGCATAACACATTGCATCTAAAATTGTTGTTTTTCCAGCTCCGGTTGCACCGTGAATTAAGAAAAATGAATTATTTTTAAGTTCGGTAAAATCTAAAACTTGTTGATTTAAGTACGGTCCAAAGGCACTAAATTTCAGCATTAACGGTTTCATATTTTAGCCTCCCGTTCCTTCGCCAACAATTCTTCCAAAGCCTCACTAAATTCTTTAACCTCTTTATTATCTAAACTATTACCGGTCATTTGTTCAAAAAAAGCTTCAAATAATTCTTGTTCTGATTTATTACGATAATCTGCTTGATCTGTTATGTCAGCTACCTTCTGTAAATTAATTCGTTCTATTTGCAATAAATTAGGATATTTTTTTTCTAATTGTCCGTGAATATCTAAAATCGGCTTATCATCTTCCAACACTACCGCCATATAATCGGTACTTGGTGGAAATTTAAGGTCATCTTTTAATATCTCAATAAATTTCCCTTTAATTTTCTTTACATCATATTGCGGTTGCAAACTTACTGTAGTGATTTTACTGTCACCGGTAGCATCTAAATCCACAATATTAATGCCTTTTTCTTGCTTATACTCATCAAATGAATATTTCAATAATGAACCACTATAACAGATATTTTTATCACCCGCAGTTTGACTATTATGCAAATGACCTAACGCCGTATAGTGAAATTTTTTGAAAATATTACTGCTAATATTACTACTCCCTCCCACTGATAATGGTCGTTCCGACTCGCTCTCACTACTACCGGCAATAAAACCATGCGCAATCGCTACCCTTCTAGCTTTCGCCGGGACTTTATCTAAGGATTTTTGCACCAAAAAATCCATGCATAACTCATGTGATGTTAAAGTTTCGTTTTGGTGAACCGCTCGAACCAAGGCTGGCTCAGCATAAGTAAACGGCAAAAAGTAAACCGGCCCATGTTCATCTGTTAAAATTACCGGTTCAACATCTTTAGTTAGATTTCCATAAACATGTAACCCGTTTTGCGACAATAATTTACTGGCAAACCCTAGGCGTTCCGAGCTATCATGATTTCCGGCGATCATAATAATCGGTACTTTTTGTTCTAATAAAATTTTTGAAATAACATTATCTAATAATTCTACCGCCTCAATCGGCGGAACCGCTCTATCATAAATATCACCGGCAATAATAATAACTGCCGGCTTAACTTCCGCCACTAAAGCTACAAACTGTTCTAAAACATAAGCTTGATCTTCCGTTAGATGTTTCCCGTGAAACAGCCGTCCCAAATGCCAGTCTGAAGTATGAATAAACCTCACAATATAATCCTCCCTGAATAAACTCTATCTAGAACAGTTTCGCTATAAAAAAGCTAAAATCCTTGTAAAAATACAAGGATTTTAGCTTAAATTGCAATTCAATTTTTCTTTATTAACTATTAACTTCTGCCATAAGTTTCTTATTATAAGAATTAGCAGCAATCGCCGCCCAAATCATACACAGTGGATTTAACAAAAATAAAAATGCCAACCCAAAACCAAAAGTAATGATCGAAAAACCAATGTAAATAGCAAACATTACTATTGCACCGATTATTGTGGAATAAAACATCCCTAATGGTCCGAATAAAGCTGTTAGCAATAAGGCAATCCCCATACTTTTTGTTGATTTAGTGATAACAACTTGTGTCTTATTTTGATTTTCTTCCATAAGCTCCTCCTTTTATTAACATACAAATTCATTGTATATTTACTATCGAGGATTATTTTACACTTAAAAATGGAAATAATCAATATTTATGGTAATTTTATTTCAATTTGCCACTTATTTTATACCAAAGAGATTTTTAACATTATCAGTAGTTGTTACAGCTAATTCTTCCACTGTTATATTACGAATTTGTGCTATTTTTTCGGCAATTATTTTAATATAAGCCGGCTCATTGCGCTTACCACGGTATGGCTGCGGTGTTAAATAAGGACAGTCAGTTTCTAATAATAAATATTCTAATGGGATTTTAGCAACAATTTCCGGCAATTTCGCTGAATTTTTAAAAGTTACCGGCCCTCCTACTGATAAAAAGAAATTCATTTTAATCAGTTCTTTTGCCATTTCCCAGCTACCAGAATAACAATGCATAACACCGGTTAGACCTTTAGCTTCCTTTTTCAAAATATCCATCACATCACCATGCGCATCACGATTATGTACAACAATCGGTTTATTCATCTGTTTTGCAACATCAATTTGTTCTATAAATATTTTGCGTTGTAGTTCTCTTGGTGCTCCATCATCATAATAATAATCTAGCCCGATTTCGCCCAGTGCTACAACCTTTGGTAGCTTTAGCCATGCTGCCAATTGATCATAATCTTTAGCCTTAGCATTGACCACATCTTGCGGGTGAATACCTACTGCCGCATAGATTTGTTCATACTTTTCACTAAGTTCAAGCGACTTTGCCGACGAATCCATATCTGCACCAATATTAATTATTCTGCTAACACCATTTTCCTTAGCTCTTTGAATAACCGCAGTTAAATCTTCAGCATAAGCACTATCATCCAAATGGGCATGTGAATCCACCAACATGAATTATTTCACCTTACTTCCTTTTGGCATCTCAACCTCAACAACTTTCAACTCATCACCACAAGAAGCTGCCAACACCATCCCCTGTGAAACGATACCACGAATCTTCGCCGGTTTTAAATTTATTACCATTACCACATTTTTTCCCACTAACTCTTCCGGTGCATAATGTTTGGCAATGCCGGAAACAATTTCACGTTGTTCTGTCCCCAAGTCAACTTTTAATTTCAAAAGCTTATCAGCTTTCTCTACCTTTTCCGCCGCCAAAACCTTGACTACTCTTAAATCAACTTTAGCAAATTCATCAATTGTAATTTCAACTTCGTCTTTTTTCTGTTCAACCACTGCTGGTACAACCGTCTTAGCTACTGCCTCTGCCTTTTCTTCCTCAATACGCGGAAAAATTTGTTCAGGTTGTTCTACTTTAGTTTCTGTCATAACTGTACCCCATTCTTTAATATCTTTAAATTTAACTTTAGAAAACTCCCCAAGCCCCAATTGTTTCCATATTTTCGGTGCTGTATTAGGCATAAACGGTGCTATTAATACACTGATAATACGCAAGCTCTCAATCAAATTATACATAACTGTTTGTAACCGTTCTTGTTTACTCTCATCTTTCGCCAATGCCCACGGTCCAGTTAAATCAATATATTTATTAGAACGACTAATTAAATTCCACACCGTTCTGATCGCTACACTTATTTCCATTTTATCCATACTGTCTTGGTATTGCTTAACAGTATTTTGTGCTAATGCTATTAATTCTGTATCAACATCTTCCAAAACTTTAGTGTTTTTCACTAAGCCGCCATTAAATTTATTAACCATACTTAATGTGCGGTGTAACAAATTACCCAAATCATTAGCTAAATCAGCATTAATCCTTTGGATCAAAGCTTCTCGCGAAAAATTACCGTCTAAGCCCAAGTTAATTTCCCGTAATAAAAAATATCTGATAGAATCTGCACCAAATTCATCAATTAATGCTACCGGATCAATAACATTGCCTTTTGATTTTGACATTTTATCACCATCAACAACTAACCACCCATGACCATATACTTTTTTCGGCAATTCCAGCTCTAATGCCATTAAAATAATCGGCCAAATAATAGTATGGAATCTCACTATTTCCTTACCTACTAAATGAATATCGGCCGGCCAAAACTTATTAAATTTTTCAGTATCACTCAGATAGCCCGCCGCCGTTAAATAATTTGATAATGCATCAAACCAAACATAAATAACATGCTTATTGTCAATCGGTACCGGAATTCCCCAATCAAAAGTGGTTCGAGAAATACATAAATCTTCTAAACCGCCTTTAATAAAATTAATCATCTCATTTTTTCGGCTAACCGGTTGAATAAAGTCAGGATTATCTTCAATAAATTGCAATAGTCGATCTTGATATTTAGACATTCTAAAAAAATAACTTTCTTCTTGTACTGTCTCCACCGGACGACCACAATCCGGACATTTGCCATCAACTAATTGACGCTCAATCCAAAAAGTTTCACAAGGCGTACAATATAATCCTTCATAAGTACTTTTATAAATATCGCCTTTGTCATAAATCTTTTTGAAAATTTCTTGCACTACATTATAATGACGCTTTTCCGTTGTTCTGATAAACTCATCATTTGATATATTTAATTTTTCCCATAATGCTTGAAACCCTGCCACAATTTTATCAACATATTCTTTCGGCGTAATATTTTGTTCGGCCGCTTTGCGTTGAATTTTTTGCCCATGCTCATCGGAGCCCGTAACAAATAAAACATCAACATCCGTTAATCTTTTATATCGCGCCATCGAATCTGCGATGGTCGTACAATATGCATGTCCAATATGCAATTTATCACTAGGGTAATAAATCGGTGTCGAAATATAGAATGTTTCTTTTTCCATTTACCAAAAACCTCACTTTTTCAATTTTATATTATCTATAATAATTTCCCTTAAAACGGGATATTTAAATGACTTTTCGACATTTTTCGCCATATTAATTCTAAATTCAATGAAAATCAATATATTTTTATGATTTTTTGTAAAAAACAGGGTTGACACCTACTGTTATATTTGGTATTATTTAGTTAGACAGAATTTGTCGAACATTGTTGAAAGCAAAGGAGCGATTTTATATGAAATCAACTGGTATTGTTAGAAAAGTGGATGAATTAGGAAGAGTTGTTATTCCAATCGAACTTCGTCGTACTTTATCTATTGAAGAAAAAGATGCTTTAGAAATTTACGTGGATCAAGATCGTATTGTTCTTCGTAAATACGAGCCAGCTTGCGCTTGCGTATTCTGCGGAAATGCCGGCGACGTTGTTAATCACAAAGGCAAAAATATTTGTCATGAGTGCATTAGCGCAGTTAGCAACCCAACAGCATAACCTACATTCCTTTATACCTTTTAGGACATTGATTGATTTATCAATTAATGTCTTCTTTTTTTTCTGCTTCCAACATAGTTTGGTAAACATCTCGGCGCGAAAGATTAAGTTTTACAGCTATTTTTTTAATAGCTGTTTTTTTATCGACGCCTTCTTGTACCAAAGCTTGCACTAAATCACAAATATCAGCTGTACTCAGAGGTTCGTTACTTTCTTCTAAGCCCTGTTTTTCTTGATTAAATCCTTCTACAACAATGGTGAATTCACCCCGTGGCTGATTTTCCTTGAAATATTTTATCAAATACTCCACATCGCCCCGTAAAAATTCTTCAAATTTTTTAGTCAGTTCACGCGCTGCTACCACCTTACGATTACCTAAAATATTAACCAACTCAGCTAAAGTATCTTTTATGCGATGTGGCGACTCATAAAATAATAACGTTTTTTCCTCTTCTTTTAATTGTTCTAGCAATTCTTTTCTTTTTTTATTTGTTTTCGGCAAAAAACCAATAAAACTGAACATAGTAGTATCAAGCCCGGAGCAAATAAGTGCTGATAGCGCTGCATTTGCCCCAGGAATAGGTGTTACAACAATATTATGTTCTATCGCTAATGATACTAAGTGACTGCCCGGATCGGCAATCCCCGGTAAACCGGCGTCACTGACCACTACTACACTCTTGCCTTCCAACAAGGTTGTTATTAACTCCGGCCCTTTAGATAATTTATTATGTTCATGATAACTGGTTAACGGTGTATGAATATCAAAATGATTCAATAATTTGATAGTATGACGAGTATCTTCCGCGGCAATCAAGTCAACTTCTTTTAATATCCTGATGCTACGAAAAGTCATATCCTCTAAGTTGCCGATGGGGGTTGCACAAAGATATAATATACCACTATTAGTCATGATTTGTACCTATTAATCTTCTACTGCTGCCATATAATATTGGTTTAGCATCTCAGTATAAGTATTATCTTCCTTGTATATAATAAAAGGTTCCATAATTTCAAGCCCACTCTTCGCACCAACAATCCCCTCAATCATTATTAGATTGGGCTTTTTATTGATAAAAGGTTGCACTAATTGCAACCTTTTTGGCTCAATTTTGTATTTTGCCAGTAACGTCATAATCTCTGTTAAGCGTTCTGGTAAATGTATCATGGAAAAACGCCCGTGGTATTTTAATAACCGCCGGGCTGTTTTAATAATTTCTTCTAAAGTTACCGTTAATTCATGTCGCGCCATTGCAATATTTTTATTATCACTAATTTTCCCTTGATCTTTACTCCAATACGGTGGATTACAGGTGACAATATCATAATGATTAGCTTGTAAATAAGTTGTCGCTTCCTTTAAGTCAATATTCAAAACCTTCAGGTTATCACTAAGATTATTTAAAGCAAAACTCCGCTGAGCCATATCGGCAGTTTTAGGATTAAGTTCAAGCCCTACCACCTCATTAAACCCTCTGGCAGATAACAATAACGGAATAATACCTGTTCCGGTTCCTAAATCGACAACCTTCGCTTTGTTTTTAAACTTAGTAAAATGCGACAGCAGTACTGCATCAATCGAAAAACAAAATTCCGTTTCATCTTGAATTATTTTCAAATTTTTTATCAGTAAATCATCAAGACGCTCATTAACTTTCAAACAAACCTTATTCATCGTCCTTTTCAACTACTTCTTCCCAAGGAACAACTAACGTTCTATTATCATCCAGTAGTACTGTAACATTCTTTTTCGCACTATTAACGGCAATAACTTTCCCTTCACCGTCCACTGTAACAACGCGTCGTCCCGCCGTTGGAGCTATAATTTTCTTGCAAGCTGCACCATAACAATCATTTTCATATTTCAAGCAACACATCAAGCGACCACAAATCCCTGATATTTTGGTGGGATTAAGTGATAAATTTTGTTCTTTAGCCATTCTAATTGATACCGGCTCAAAATCACCTAAAAAGGTCGCACAACATAACGAACGACCGCAACAGCCCACGCCCCCCATCAATTTGGCCTCATCCCTGACACCAATTTGACGAAGTTCTATTCTTGTACGAAAAACAGCGGCTAAATCTTTTACTAATTCACGAAAATCAATTCGTCCTTCTGCCGTAAAATAAAAAATAATTTTATTAACATCAAAAGTATATTCTACTTCAATTAGCTTCATCGGTAATTTGTGCGCTACAATTTTTTGCTCACAAATTTCAAAAGCTTCTTTTTCTTTCTGTTCATTAAGTACAACTTGCTTTTTATCTTCGGCCGTAGCAATTCTTTGTACTGTCTTTAACGGTAATACCACCTTATTACGTGGCACCTGTCTTGGACCTAAAACAACTTGACCAAATTCCACACCTCTGGCAGTTTCAACAATAACCGCATCTTGATCCGTAATTTTAAAATCTCCCGGATCAAAATAATATATTTTTCCGGCCTTTTTAAAGCGGACTCCTACAACATTGTATAACAAATCTTTACCTCCTTTGTAACTCATCGATAACTTTTATCAGCATAGCTTCAATAATTAATTTTAGATTAGCATTGGCTTCAATCGCTTGAATACTTCTTGCTATTTCTTTTTGAACCCAGACCAATTGGTAATCAGACCAATATTTTATCTGTTCTTTAAGTTCAGCTGTTAAATCAATATTATAAAGCAAAGTATCTTGCTCATCATAATGCAATATTAAAATATCACGTAGTAACATCTTCACATGTACTAGCAATTCAACAATTTGGCTTCGTTCTAATTCCACTACTTTATTGCCATATTCCCAAACTTCGGTTTTTCTCATTTTTGGCAAAGCATTAACTATTTTAAAGGCCAATTTACGCATAATTAGCCCATCTTCGCTCAATAACTCCAACGCTTTACTAATACGACCACCGGATACTCTAGAAACGACCGCCGCCTCCGCTAATGAAACCCCTTTTTCGTTAACTAAATATTTTTCCAAAATATTCGGTGAAATCGGCTGAAAATTCATAATTTGGCACCGCGACTTAATAGTATCCAGTAACGCTTCTGGCTTGGTCGCTATTAAAATAAAGATAATATTATTAGCCGGTTCTTCCAACGTTTTTAGTAAACTATTAGCGGTCTGAACAGTCATTTTATCAGCATTATCAATAATTATAACTTTCCGCTTCGCCTTATGCGGACCCAAAATTAAATCTTGCTGTAATTTTCTTACTTGCTCTATTTTGATAACATCATTATCAGGTTTAATAATAACTAAATCAATATTTTGATCAACCGGCTCCACTAAGCATTGCTGGCAATCCTGACAAGAAGAAGCTACTTTCGGGCAAAGCAAGGTCTTAGCTAAAACTTTTGCTAATTGAAATTTGCCGATCCCCTCAGGGCCAACAAATAATAAGGCGTGGGGAACTGCATCTTTATCCAACATTCCTTTTAATAATTTTATATTATTTTCATGCCCTACAATATCCAGCCAATTCATAATGAAATACCTCACATATATAGATCAACTAACATTCCTCTAATTACATCTTGTTTGGCAGCAATATTAAGGCCACGTTCTTGCCCTGACCTAATATCTTCAGTCATCGACTCTAAAGTATCATCAATTTTTTTGACAATAGTATAAACTTTTTGTCGCCCTTGACGATCCCAGCCATGTTGGGTTTCCAAAGAGTACATATTAGAAACCGCTTCGTTAACAAACGTTCTTACTAAATCCCGATATGACTTTAACTCAGAATAAGTTGGAGTCTCTGTTAACCGAGCTCCTTGTTTATCTATTTTTTCTAGTAATGCATTAAGTTTATCTTTAGAATATTTTTCTTGATTAGCTAAAAGTTCTGATGAAAACACATTATTTTTTTTGCTAACTTTATTAGAACTATCATGCTCCGTTACAATAAACGAGCTTCGTGCCTCCATATTTTTAATCTTCATCACTAACCAACCTTCCATATTGGATAATTTATACTTTATAGATGAACAGACAGACCTAATTTAAATTATAATTGCTTTATCTTAAATTAGCAAACATTCTCCACCATAAAATATATCCTTAATATAATTATCGACTTTAACTTATCCTTTAATAATAATAAAAACCAAAAAGCTCTCTTTATAACGAGCCTTTTGGTTTTTATTTATAACGAAAATTTTTCTGCAACTATTTGATATATTTCGGTATGAATATCATCAATAGTCCTTATTTTACTATCAGCAATACAATTTACCTTCTGCCAATTATACTTTTCCGCAATTTGGCAATAACCATTATAACATTCTGCTAAATACTTTGCGTCTTGCTCATGAATATCTTTAATACTATTTTCCGTTATCGCCCGCTCATTAACTAAGTTATAACTATACTCTGGTGCCATTTCCAAAAAAATTACCAAGTCAGGTATTGGTAGCTTAAACTTCTTGAACTCCAAGTCCCATAACCAGTCTAGATAAGTTTCTCGTTCCTTCTCATCTTTAATTTTTATCGCTTGATGCACCATATTAGAGGTCGTATAACGATCAGCAATTATAAAATTACCGGCTAAATAATCATCTTCCCATTTTGTCTTATATGAAGCAAAGCGATCTACCGCATAAAAAGTCGAAGCAGCATAAGCATTGACATCATTAACCGCTTTACCAAACTCGCCCTTTAGATACATTTTTATCAAGGCTGATGAGTCACTGTTATAGTCAGGAAATTCAACCTTCTTCGTTGTTAAGCCCTCTGTTTGTAATCTTTGATATAGTTTTTGTGCCTGCGTCGCCTTGCCACAGCCATCGCCAGCCTCAATAATAATAAGTTTACCGGTCATTTATTTCACCACTCTAATCTGTTCTAATTTGCAATCAACCGGTCCCACTACTTTGTAACCGGCTTGAACCATCTTTTGGCAGTACTCATAAATATCAATGGTTATTTCTTCGCCCGGACAAATTATGGGGATTCCCGGGGGATAAAATGTTATCGTTTCACCACAAACTGCACCGATAGCGTCCTTAAAAGCCAGACTTTTTTTACTAGCATAAAAAGCTGCTTGAGGAAAAATAACTTGAGGTGGAATTTGTGGCAACTTAATTTCAAGGTCATGGTTTACGATATTTTGAAATTTAACAGCCATCGCCCTAAGAGCACCTAACAAAGTCTGGACCGAAGCTTCATCATCGCCAATAGTAATAATAAATAGCACATTATAAGCATCTGCTAATTCTGCTTGTATTTTATAATCATTGCGCAAAATTTGTTCAGCTTGCAGACCGGTTAGCCCCAAGCCCTTGAAACTAACCGTTATTTTAGTACAATCTAAATCATATATATTCTCTTTTTCTCGACCAAAACAACTCAATCCTTCAATCTGATTAATGGCCTGCCTTAAATTACAACTTAAGGTTATGGCTTTATCTAAGAGCTCTTTTCCACTTGTCGCCATTTGTTGCCTTGCCAAATCCAAAGAAGCCAATAACAAATAATTAGGACTGGTTGATTGCAGTAGACTTAGTACTTTTTCGAGTTTTACTACATCAATATTGTCATGCCGACAATGTAGCATTGAACATTGTGTCATTGCTGCTAAGATCTTATGCGTACTTTGTGCTACAATATCAGCACCTGCTTCCAGCGCTGATATTGGCAGCTTTTCATTAAAAATAAGGTGTGGCCCGTGCGCCTCATCCACCAATAAAATTTTATTATTACTATGAACAATCTTTGCTATTTTTTTGATATCTGCGACGACACCATAATAAGTAGGATTAACAATCAATACCGCCTTAGCATCCGGTTCTTTCAATAATGCTTCTTCAATAGTTTCAGGACTTACCGCCATCGCTATTCCTAACATTTCATCTGTTTCAGGCTCTAAATAGATTGGCTGCGCTCCAGCTAAAATAATGCCCCCTATAACCGAAGAATGGGCATTACGAGGAATTAAAATTTTATCATTACGTCCTACGCTTGCTAAAATCATTGCCTGAATCGCACAAGTTGTACCATTAATGACAAAATAACTACTATCAGCTTGATATAATTGTGCCGCTAAAGCTTGGGCATCTTTAATATAACTTTGCGGTTCATGCAAATCATCTAGTTCCGCCATCAAGGATACATCCATTAATAAACTTTCACTGCTCATCATTTTTTTTAAAGCTGTACTCGCCCCTTGACCTTGTTTATGCCCCGGCGTATGAAAAGCCAACGCCTGATCTTTAATATAATTTTTCAAAGCTTGGTATATCGGCGCTATCTTTTGTGTTAACATTTTATTTATTGTTCTCCTTATTTTAGCGGTATCACCATTTCTAGCTTAGTGCCTTTATTAGCTTCACTACTTATCTTCAGCTTACCATGTAGTAATTTAATTCTCTCTCTCATCCCAATTAACCCATAACTGGAACTAGACTGATTTTTTTCATCAACCGCAAAGCCAATGCCCTTATCTTCAATATGAATAATCAAAAATTCATCATTAAACTCTAAACTTACTTTTGCTTCTGTGGTCTTAGAATGCTTCACAATATTATTTATTGATTCTTGTATCACCCTAAAAACACTAACTTCAATGTGATTAGGCAATCGTTTCGGCGTCCCAAAAAACCGTAGCTTAAGATCAATACCATAGCGAACTTTAATTGTTTCAATAAACCTTGTCGTAGCAGCCTCTAACCCTAAATCATCAAGTGCCATTGGTCTTAAATCAAAAATTATATCTCTAGTTTCACTTAAGCAACCGCGTACCAAATTACGCAGTTCTTGTAATTCCTTTTTAGCCTTATCTTTATCTTTATCAATCCAACGCTCACAAATTTCCGCATGATAGACAATATTAGCCATCATTTGTGCCGGACCATCATGAATTTCTCGTGATATTCTTAAGCGTTCATCTTCTTGTGCTTTAATAATACTTGGCACCAAAATCTTATCTTGATTTAAAGTTTCAATTTTATCAGCAACTTGACCCATTTGAGCACAAAGTAACCCTAACATCACTCCGACTTGCGACACCAATTGTTTAGCTTTTTCCGCCGTTCCTTGCAATTGCTTTAATCTAACCTCTAGCTCATCACGCTTCCGCCGCAAATTTTGTTCTTGTTCTCGCATAACCGCTAGCTGTATTTGCAATTTTTGAGCATTTTCATAACATTGTTTTATTTTCTCTTCCGAATATAGATTAAAATTACTGCTAACAATGACCAAATCAGCCCGTGCTTTTTTTTCAGCTTTTTCTAAAAGATCAACTTTGACAATGATCTTATTCGTTTCTTCTCTGATTTTGTCAATGTCTTTGGCAACATGTAAAACTTCACTCTCTGCCGCTTCATAGATATCATAAATCTGCTCTTTGCCTTTTTCCATCGCATCAACAGTATCTTTTATAACCTTGTCTAATAATTTTAAGTCTAAATTCTTCCCTTTTCTCACATACTTAGCCTACTTTTCTTTAATTTTAACCGCTATTATAAATAAAATTTATAATATTTCAATAATATCATTTTATCACAAAATTTATGGTAGTTTTAAATTTTAGTACTATTTTACTATAAAATAAATTTTATCCACAGCAATAATTTTCAAAAAGACTAATTTTGCTACTTTTCCTATAACTTATCCACATTACCCCCAACTTTGGGGATAAGTTTGGGGATAACTTGGGCTTTTATTAACAAATAAGCACTTACCGTTTATCGATAAGTGCTTATTATCATTAAATTATTTCTTGTTTGACTTCTTTCCACGATAAAATTGGCGTTTTTGCAAAGCCATTAAATACCGTCGCTGACGCTGATGTATAAGCACCACAATTAGGCACTAACAATAAATCACCAATATTTAAATCCACGCTCATTTTATCTCTAAATAAAACATCTAGAGAGTCACAACTAGGACCAGCAAAAGTTACCGGCTTCTTGTCGCCATCTTTAAATGATTCTAATTCAAAATCCCAATGATCAAAAATAACACCGGAAAAGCTTCCATACAAACCATCGTCCAAAAAGTACCATTGTTGCTTATTGCGTTCTTGCGTACCAATTACACTGGTGATTAAATTAACAGCAGTACCACAAATATATCTTCCCGGTTCAGCCCAAATTTCCGTATCAGGAAATAGTTCTTCTATATTAACATTAATTTCTTGCATCATCTCTTTAACATCAATATCAGTATCAATGGTCGGGATTGGAAAACCACCACCAATATCTAAAATCCGCAAATTAAAACCAGCTTCTTTCGCTTCATCAAATAATCTGCGACAAATTTTCAATGCTTCAACATGAGCCTCCGCTGTCGGTGATTGACTACCAACATGAAAACACAGCCCGCCAACATCTAGACCAGATTTTTTCGCTAAACCCAGTAACTTGATTGTATCTTCCGGTGCTGCACCAAACTTTTTATTTAAATCAACCAGTGCCTTAGGATTATCAACTCTAACCCGCAGTAAGACTGTCCCGCCGGGCACAGCTTGAGCCATCTTATAAATTTCTGATTCACTATCAAAAGTAAATTTATTAACACCCGTTTTTTTAGCAACCGCCAAACCATTTGGTGTTTTAAATGGATTAGCATAAACCATGTTATCAGCCGCTACCCCTAAATCAGTTAAGGCTAGCATTTCACCGTCTGAAGCAACATCAAAACAAGACCCTAAACTACTCAAAGTCTTGATAATCCGCTCATCAGGATTAGCTTTCACCGCATAAAAAACCTTAACTTTTGGCATATGTTCCTTTAAAAAACGGTAATTATGTTCAATTTGATCCTCATCCAACAATAATAACGGCGTTGAATATTTTGCCGCCAATTGCTTTACTTGACTTTCTGTTAAACGAAATTTTCTTACCATATCCCTCTCCCATCCTTGTTTACAAGTATATTTGCTTTTTTTAAACAAATACCGTTATTAAGTATTTTGTTTATTTTCCAAAATTCCTGCAAACTTTTAAAGTTTTTAGCATTTTATTTTTTAAAACTAGCAAAATAGGAAAATACAGTTATATTATGTTAGTTTCTTGCTGTAAAAACAAAAATAATAACTTTTTAATCACTAACTTATTTCATCATCTTTGATCAAAATAGTATTGGGGTAACCACAGACTAATGTGGTTACCCCAATACTATTTTATAACCTTAATTTTTAAAAAGCAGGAACTACTGCCCCTTTATATTTTTCATTAATAAAGTTTTTCACTTCATCTGATTTTAATGCTTTAACTAATTTTTGCAAATCTTCTCTATTTTCATCGCCAGCTCTAGCTACAAGAATATTTACATACGGTGAATCACCTTTTTCCATTGCTAAAGCATCTTTAGTCGGTACAAACCCAGCTTCTAACGCATAGTTTGTATTAATAACCGCTAATGCAACATCGTCTAATGCTCTTGGTAATTGCGGTGCTTCTAATTCAGTAATTTTAATATGTTTTGAGTTTTCTACAATGTCAGCTACCGTTGCATTAGTAGTAGCACCTTCTTTTAATGTAATAAGACCAGCTTTCGCCAATAACATTAAGGCTCTACCACCATTAGTCGGGTCATTAGGAATTGCCACTTCCATATTATGTCCTAATTCATTAATCCCTTTAAGTTTTTTAGAGTAAATTCCCATTGGTTCAATATGAATTCCAGCAATATTCACTAAGTTTATATTACGTTCCTTGCAGAATTTTTCTAAATAAGGAGTATGTTGAAAGAAGTTAGCATCTAATTCTTTATCAGCCACTGCTAGATTAGGTGTAACATAATCAGACATTTCCACTATTTCCAAATTAACATTTTCTTTAGCCAATATCGGTTTAACAATTTGTAAAATTTCTGCATGCGGAACTGCCGTTGCACCAACCTTTAAGGTTTTTGGAGCATCCGCTTTTCCACATCCAACTAAGACCAAGGCACTTACAAGTAAAGCAGTAAGGATTAAACTAATCTTTTTCATTAAACATCCCTCATTTTCTTTTTATTTTTTATTTAAACTGCGAGCAATATAATCACCCACAGATTGAACCAATTGTACTTGAATAATCAAAATAATAACCGTTGCTAACATTACCATTGGCTGAAAACGCTGATAACCATATCTAATTGCCAAGTCACCTAAGCCACCACCGCCAATTGCTCCTGCCATTGCCGAATAACCGATTAAATTAATGATAGTATTGGTTAGTGCCGCTACAATCGACGGCATTGTTTCCGGCAACATTACTCTTGTAATAATTTGCCAAGGAGTCGCCCCCATCGCTTGAGCTGCTTCAATTACCCCATATTCTAACTCTTTCAACGAAGTTTCAACGAGCCTTGCAACAAAAGGAATCGCCGCAATAGTAAGCGGTACCATCGCCGCCACTGTTCCAATAGAGCTTCCTACGACCATTCGTGTAAAAGGAATAATAGCCACCATCAAAATAATAAATGGAGTTGATCTGGCAGCATTAACCATTAAACCTAAACATCTATTAATATGTAAGCTTTCTAAAATATGGTTTTTATCAGTAACAATTAAAATTACGCCCAAGGGGATACCAATTAACCCCGATATTACTGTCGAAACAAATACCATGTAAGTTGTTTCATACAACGCTTTAAGAAGCAACATTATCATGTCTTGCGACATAACCAATCACCTCTATTCCTAATTGCTTTTCTTGCAAGTAACTTAATGCTTCTTGAATTTTTTCAGCATCACCTGATAATTCTAATAATAACGTTCCATACGGAGTAGTTTTAATATGATCCACATTACCATAAAGAATACTAATATCAATATCAAACCGTCTTATTAACCCTGCAATAATCGGTTCTTCGGTAGAATGCCCCATAAAAGAAATCCTCAATACTAAATGACCATTATTAATTGGTTCAGAGGAAAACTCTGTTCCTTGAAAAATCTCCGGTAAATCATGATTGATAATAGCGGAAATAAAGTCTCTGGTCGTTTCTTGTTGCGGTTTACTGAAAATATCAATAACCGGTCCTTGTTCGATAATTTTACCATTTTCAATAACAGCAACCTTATCACAGATTTCCTTAATTACTTGCATTTCATGCGTTATCAACACAATTGTCAATTGCAAGCTTTGATTGATATCTTTCAATAAATCTAAAATTGACTTCGTCGTTTGTGGATCAAGGGCTGATGTCGCTTCATCACACAATAACACTTTCGGATTATTTGCCAACGCTCTAGCAATCCCTACTCGTTGTTTTTGTCCACCGCTTAATTGGGCCGGATATTGATCCTTTTTACTTTCTAGACCAACCAATTCCAGCAATGGTAAAACCTTATCTTGAATCTCTTTAGCACTTTTGCCACTCAGTTTTAACGGAAACGCGACATTTTCATACACAGTAGCAGAAGATAATAAATTAAAATGTTGAAAAATCATTCCGATATCCTTACGCGCTAATCGCAACTGATTATCTGCCATTTTAGTTAAATTTAACCCATCCACTACTACTTCACCTGCTGTTGGAGCTTCCAACATATTGATACATCTTATTAATGTACTCTTTCCCGCACCACTTTTACCGATTATGCCATAAATTTCACCTTTTGCTATATCCAAATTTATGCCTTGCAACGCATAAGTTGAACCATCATAGGTTTTTCGAATATTAGAAAGCTTGATCATGACTACAACCTCCTTTTTTTATTATTTACCAACAAAAAAGAAAAACTCTTTTCATCAAGAAAAGAGTTTGCAAAATCACGCTGTCTTTTCTCTCATCTTCAGGATTTTCCTGCTGGATTTGGCACCAATTCATTTCTGCCGGTTGCCGGGTGTCATAGGGCCAGTCCCTCGACCACTCTTGATAAGAGTATTTATATTATTAAAGATAATATCACGATGTTTTAACGCTGTCAATAAAAATAAGCTATAATTTTAAAAACCGCTAGTTCTTATCACCTTAAATAATTTGGCAGCCTATTGCTAGCCATTTTCATTGCTAAGAATAGACTGCTATTAACTCAAATTTCTCCATCATAAGACTCTAAACAGCCAAACTCCTATAAAATAACGTTAAAAATCACCTAATTTACCATAAAAAAAAACCTTTGTCCTATATACACTGGAAAATTTTTATATTAATATTGAATTATGTTTACATTTTTAACCTATTTCACAATAACTTTAAGTTGCTCTGACTAATAATTCTTAAAATTATCAGTCAGTAAGCTAGTATTATTTGACTTTATCGTCTTTTTATTTTCATAAGCTTTCAAACCACGTTCTGAGACATTTTGTTACTTTAGCAAAATGCCTCATTTTAATGTCTAACCTCTATAATCTACAATAAACCTCAAACTATCAGTCGTTTAAACCTGTTAAAAAATTAAATTTTAATAATTTTTTCATTCTGTACTTTATCGGAAAGGGTTCTAGTTCATGTTAAAAATATCAGTTAACAATTTATTACCGGGAATGGTTGTCGCTAAAAACATTTATGATGCCGACGCTAATCTATTATTAAGCAAAGATATGATCTTAACGGTGCAGTATATAAATCGCTTAAAAACCATCGGCTTAAGATCAATTTATATTCTCACTGAAAAAAACCACAATAATATTCTTTATCAAGAAGATATTATGCGTGAAGAAACAAGATTAAAGGCGATCAGAAGCATTGGCGATACCTTTAAGAAATGTCTTTGCACTAAAAAACTAGATGTTGATGTAATCAAAGAAGTTACTATAAATATTATCGATGAGATTTCCCAAAGTAAAACTAATCTAATTCAGCTTAGTGATATTATTACTTTTGATGAATATACCTTTGGTCATTCTGTTAATGTCTGTGCTATTTCAACAATGATGGGCATAATTAACCAATATAGTCCT
>RRZU013231120.1_pt1 | contig 19075 bp, 22 predicted proteins | sample 2165561 | NCBI WGS metagenome assembly RRZU01 (sample SAMN10456909, study PRJNA506462) | wastewater metagenome | isolation source: wastewater sludge | place: USA: Moscow, Idaho | reverse complement strand
GAGGCCCAGCGGATCTCACTGGCGCGGGCACTGATCCGCGGGCCCAAACTGCTCCTGCTCGACGAGCCATTCGGTTCACTCGATGCGTTGACCCGCCAGACCATGCAGGACCTGGTGGTCCGCCTGTGGCGTGCGCATCGACCCACAGTGGTCATGGTCACCCACGACATCGTGGAAGCGACTCGGGTGGCCGACCGTATCGTGGTGCTCGATGGCGGCGGGTTCACCGTGGATGTACGAATTGGCGCCGAAAGGCCGCGATCCCGCCGCGACCCTGCATTGCTCGAGGTGGCCGACCAGTTGGCCGAGGCTCTGGGCGCGTGATTCCGGGGCCGGCACCGAGGTTTCGCAGGCCGGCGCGGAGGTTTCGCTCAGCAAGTGGGTACACAGCGTTGAGCTGTGCCAAATAAGGCGCACGTCAACGCTGAGTAGCCATCAAGGAAATCTGGGGCCCGTCAAGCCTGCCCTGTGCCCCGGCCTGTCAGTCCGAGCTCCCTCTTCTTCGCCTCGCTCAGCGGCTGCGGCGCCTGATTCTCCGGTCCGCCGGCGAATCGATCGCGCGAGTCCACGAACACCGCCCGGGTCAGCACCCCCGAGAGTGACCGATGGGTTCGAGATCCCGGAACCATCACCACGGCGCCCAGCACAACGAGGATCGCGAGCAGGCCCGTCGCGGAACTCCACCACGATTGCTCCGGGAGAAGGCCGGAGATCACCCACGGCCCGGCCACCACGAGCGATCGCCCCACGCGCAGCGCCGGATTTCCATCGGTCAAGACCCTCCCGTCCGCGGAGACCCACTTCGGGGTCAACCACACGATCTTCTGGCCTGCCGACGCACCCCGCCCCCTCAGTGCGGGAATCACGAAAACGAGTCCGAGCGCCGTCACGGCGGCCACGACGTTCTCCCACGCCGCCGGAGTCTCATGCACATGCCCGGTGATCGCCCAGCGCCCGATGTGCAGGGTGACGGACACCGCCGCCTGGGCGATCCCGAACAGTGTGGCGTCCAGGAGCATTCCGATCCACCGCCGGCTGGTGGTCACCGGCCGTGCCTTGAGCCGCTTGGCGGCGAGCTCGCGGCTGCTGGGCATCCACCACAGCAACGCCGGCGCCAGGATGGCACCAAGCAGGGCTCCGAGAGTGTTGGTCATGACGTCGTCCACGTCGGCCACACGGATGGAGCAGGGGTAGATGCCGAACAGCCCTGTGTACTGCGATGCCTCAATGAACACCGACGCGGCCAAACCCGCCACGGTGGCGAGCAGGATTCCCCTGCCGAGGTATCGCCGCATGATCGCGCCGAAAGGAAGGAACAGCACCACGTTGAAGGCCACCTGTAGCACCGGGAAGCTGCGCGCAATCTGTGCCGGGGTCAATCCCGCGGTCTCGTCGCGAATGTCTGCGATGAACGCGAAGGGAGTGAGATTGTGGCCCACATGGTGGTCCGCACACCACTCCGCCCGGCTCGGTGGCAGCGGCATCAAGGTGTAGACGAACAACGCCGTCGTGTACACGCACACGGCGAGCCACCCGAGCATTCGCCGGAAACTGAACTGCCCGTTCCGCCAGTACTGCCAGATCAGGCCCGGGATGAACATCAACATGAAGACGATCAGCCCGAGAATTATCGATGTCTGTGCATTCTGGCGCCACAAGCCCATGTCTGTCCCTTCCTTGGATGTTGGCCCCGGCGCGGGGACGACGGCGAACTGCCCCTCCCGTCCGTCCGTTGCTCTGTCCACGCCTCGGCGTTGTCCATGTTAGCGAGGGCGATGGGGCAGGGGGATGAATGTGGCTGTCGTGATGGGGTGGAGCTGGCTCTACGTTGCCTGCCCGTCGCTTCGCGGCTGCTCGGCCCGGGCCAGATCGAGCATTTCATCCGCGCGGTCGGTGAATATGCCGGAAACCCCGGCATGGAGAAGCTCGTTGGCGCGAGCGCGCGAATTCACCGTCCACACGTTGACTTCGAACCCTGCCGAGCGGGCGAGCGATATCTGCTGGGTCGCCAGCGCGTGGTCCTCGAGATGAATGTAGGAGGCGCCGCACAACTCCAGCACCGAACGCCAGTCGCGCCGAATCGTGGCCTGCTCGAAGAGGACCCCGATCGCGTAATTCGGAGCCCTCCGATGTGCCTCCGCGAGCAGCAGTGGGCTGAACGAGGACAGGATGATCTCGCAGCCCGGATCGAGCTTCTCCACGTCCCGCAGCGTGTTGTTCACGAGGGTCAGGGAGGAGGCGGCGCCGGCTTCGTTGGCCTTGAGCTCGATGTTGCAGTTCATTCCCGTCTCGTTGAGAAATTCGACCACCTGCGCCAAGGTGGGGATGGGTTCTCCGGCATGCTCGGGACTGAACCACGCGCCGGCGTCGATCTCTTTCAGATCGTCCCGGGTGATTCGGTACATTGAGCCGCTGCGGTTCGTGGTGCGATCAAGCGTGGAATCGTGCAGGATCACGGGCGTGCCGTCGGCGAGGATGTCCACGTCCAGTTCGATCCAGCGGCATCCGGCCTCGTGGGCGAGCCGGAACGCCGCCAGCGTGTTTTCCGGTGCTCGCTGGCACAGGCCGCGGTGGGCGAAGATCATTGGTCGAGGACTCGGCGTATTCCGCATGCCTGCCATGCTATCTGTTTGTTACGAGGATCACCGGATATATTGGTGTGACGGGACTTTCGTCTGGGGTGTCCCACGTGGCGGCTGAATGCCGGGTTTTTTGAAGGTGAACTACTGCATGTGGGCATCAAGGAGGTTAGCCCTCCTGATCAGCCACGAGGTAGACTCGCTGGGAAATCACGCAGCATCGCGTGTTAAATGTTCAAAATAGCGAACGCCACACACCTGTCAAGTATTTGACATTACAAATCACGCGCTGAGAATTGTTGAGAGCTTCTGAGGAATTATGAGCACCACGTCTGTTCCGACGTCCTGCGGGACGAATCCGGTGGTGTCACATGGAATCCCGCTCACGCTGGCCATGCCCGGGCCTGCGGATGTCGGATTGCCTGTTGACCGCCCCGACGATCCGCGCCTCATCGACCGCTTCGGGAGGGTCGCCACCGATCTGCGCGTCTCGCTGACGGACAAGTGCAACCTGAGATGCCAGTACTGCATGCCCGAGGAGGGCATCGACCCGCTTCCCGGCCAAGCGCTGCTCTCCGACGTCGAGGTCAACCGCCTTGTTCGAATCGGGATCGAGCTGCTCGGTGTGCGCGAGGTGCGGTACACGGGAGGCGAGCCGCTGCTGCGCAAGGGCTTGGAACGGATCGTTTCTCACACCGCTGGCCTGCGCACATGGGATGGCGAACATCCGGACATATCGCTCACCACCAACGGTCTGGGTTTGAAGCATCGCGCCGCCAGGCTCAAGGCGGCCGGGCTCACCAGGGTCAATCTCTCGATGGATTCGGCCGATCGCGAGACCTACGCGACCCTCACGCGGCGTGACCGGTTCGACGACGCCGTCGCCGCAGCCGCGGCCCCTGCGGGTCTGACCCCGGTCAAGTTGAACGCCGTGCTGATGCCGGGGGTGAACGACGCCGGCGCGCCCGACCTCCTGCTGAACGCCCTGATCAACAGCTACGAACTGCGGTTCATCGAGCACATGCCGCTGGGCCCGCGTGGCCAGTGGAAGCGCAGCGAGATCGTCACCTCGCAGGACATTCTGGAGATGCTCGGAAAGCACTTCACGCTCACCGCGCGGCCCGGAACCGAACGCGGTGCCTCGCCCGCCGAGTTGTGGGACGTGGCTCCGGGGCGATACAACGGCGTGGATCATCCCGGTGGCAGCGTGGGCATCATCGCATCCGTGACGCGGCCCTTCTGCGGCGACTGCGACCGCACGCGTTTGACGGCCGACGGTCAGATTCGGGACTGCCTGTTCGCCTCGACCGAGACGGATCTGCGGGCGATGCTGCGTGGCGGTTGCTCGGACCAGGAAATCGCGAATGCGTGGAGGAGCGCCATGTGGGGCAAGCAGCCCGGGCACGGCATCAATGACCCGAGCTTTCTGAGCCCCGACCGCCCGATGAGCGCCATTGGAGGATGAGCACATGACGAAACCGGACCTGCAGGACGTGCGCCTGCGCTATTTCGCGGCAGTCGCCGAGGCCGCGGGCACCGCGCAGGAGTGCGTCGCCGTTCCCGCCGAATCGACGGCACGGGCGTTGCGCGAGCGGCTCGGCGCGGCACACGGCGAGGAGTTCGGCCGGGTGCTGGGGATCAGCGCCCTTCTGGTGAACGGCGTGCGCATCGAGAACGACGACGTCCTGCCCCGCGCCGATCAGGCCTCCGGCATCCAGGTGGACGTCCTGCCGCCCTTCGCCGGAGGGTGAGCGGGCCTCACGCGCTCCCGGTCCACTCGTGGGAGCCGTCCTCGAACTCCTGACGCTTCCACACGGGCAGCTGTAGTTTCACCTGTTCCACCGCGGCCTCCAGCAGGTTGAATGCCTCGGTGCGATGGGACGCGGACACGGCCGCCCCGAGGGCGATGTCACCGATCTCCAGATGCCCCACGCGGTGCACGATGGCCAGCTTGCAGGCGCCGCTGCCGGCTGCCGTCTCCCGGGCGATCCGTTCCACGACCTTGCCGGCATCCGGGTGTGCCTCGTAATCGATGGAGACGACGGCGTTGCCGTCGTCGTGATTGCGCACCCGGCCGTTGAATGTGACGATGGCGCCCGCGGAATCGTCAGCCACCAGATCCTCGAGTTGCTGCATGTCGATCTGCTCCGGGGAAACCCCCGCCAGCGCGACCGCGGCGTCGGAGCCGTCATTGACGCCGCGGTGTTGCACGCGCCATGTCGCCTCGTCGTGGTTCTCCGCCGGGGGATTGCTGGTGCTCATGATTCTTCTCCCTGCTGTGCGGGTGGGTGGTCGCCGTCGTCCATCTGATCGACGATGTGGGCGAGAAGCGGACCGATGGATCCGACCGCGTCCTTGACCCCTCCCGTTGAACCGGGCGCGTTCATGACGAAGGCGCGGGTGGCGTCCACTGCTGCGATCCCCGCGATTCCGCGCGAGATTGCGGCGGTCGGCACGGCGGGGTTGTCCCGCATCCTCTGTTCGATCCCCCACATGCGCTGCGAAATGAGCGGCTCGGTGGCTTCCGGAGTGAGGTCGCGGCTGGTGATGCCGGTGCCGCCCGTCGTGAAGACCACCTGTGCGCCGCAGAAGATGGCGTGGCTGATCATCTCGCGCACCGGGAGGATGCCGTCGCTCACCACGATGGGGCCGCTCACCGTGCCATACTCCGAGAGCAGGCGTACCGCGAGCGGCCCGGAGAGGTCCTCACGGCGGCCGGCGGCGGTGCGATCGGAGATTGTGATGACGGCAATTCGCAGGGGCTGACTGGCCATGACTGCCATTCTAGCCGCCGAGGCCGGGGTGTGATTCCACACCCTGCCGAGAACCGGGATTGGGACGCGAGATCGCCCTTCTACGGGTCACCCTCGCGTCCGAATGGTCACTCTCGCGATGCTCAACCGCCGTCACTTCGGTGGCGTGGCATTGTTCGGGGAGCATGCGGCGAACTACACTGTGCTACCGGCGGACCTGCAGAAATGTAGCTCTCGCTGGAGACTTGAAGGGAGGCCGGACGTGGCTTTGAAGAATATTTCGCGCCATTATGAGGATGTACTGGCGCTGGGGGAGGCCCTGCCCATTGTTCGGGTGCCGATCAGTCAGGCGCGGGAGTTGACGCTGGGCAGAGACATCGCGGCACGCTTCTCGATTCCGCCTTTCACCAACTCTGCGATGGATGGCTTCGCCGTCCGGGCCCGGGACGTCGTTGTGGGAGGGGAGTTGCCGGTGATGGGGGACATTCCGGCCGGATGCGCCGATTTGCCCATGTTGAATCCCGGGACTGCGCTGCGCATCATGACGGGAGCGCCGCTTCCCGAAGGCGCGGACGCCGTGCTCCAGGTGGAGCTCACCGAGAATGCGGCACGCAACATGCTGCCCGAGCCGCCCGCGACCATCGTTCCCACGCAGCGGCTGGAGGAAACCACCCACATTCGCCGTGCGGGCGAGGACATCGCAACCGGAGAGGTGGCGTTCACGGCGGGAACCACGCTGAGCCCGGCACATCTGGCCGCGCTTGTGGCCCTCGGCCACGCGGAGGTTCCGGTGCATGCGCGACCGCGCGTCGGCGCCGTCACTACCGGCGACGAACTGCGCGGGCCGGGGGAGTCGCTGGCACCCGGCCAGATCCCGGACTCGAACTCGATGCTGGTCACGCAGTTGGCGGCGGAGGCGGGGGCCATTCCGTCGAGCTTCGCGTGCCACACCGACACCCCCGAATCCTTCCTCGCGGGCTTGCGAGAGCTGGCCGATGGCGTGGACCTCCTCGTCACCACGGGCGGCGTGAGTGCGGGTGCATTCGACGTGGTCAAGGCCGCGTTGCTGAGTGAAGGGGTCACCTTCGAAAAGGTCGCGATGCAGCCCGGCAAGCCCCAGGGCTTCGGGACGGTCGCGGACACCTCGGGCCGCCGCGTGCCAATCGTGTGCCTGCCGGGAAATCCCGTGTCCGTGTTCGTCTCGTGGCAGCTCTTCGGGCGCCCGCTGCTGGACCTGCTGTTCGGCCGCGTCCCCGCCGCCTACGAGGACCTGTTCCGGCGGGAATCCGCCGGCGTGGCGTGGAGCCGCAGGGCCGGCCGCACCCAGTTCCTGCCCTGCGTGGCCGTCAACGGTGGAGTTGGACCGGCGACCTCGGGCGGATCGAAGTCCCATCTGATTGCGGCCCTACCGCTGGCGTCAGGACTGGCGCGAGTGGCGGCCGACGTCGCCGTTGTTGAGCCGGGTGACGCCGTGGACGTACTGTGGTTCGGGGGCCGGAAGTGAGCGAGAATTCGGCCATGAAACAGGACCAGGAGATGGCCTTCACCCACCTCAACGGCTCGGGTGAGGCATACATGGTGGACGTGACGGCCAAGAAGCCCACGGTGCGCGAGGCCACCGCGATCGCCGCCGTGCGCTGCTCGCCCGAGGTCATGAGGGCGTTGCGTGAGGGCACGGTGCCCAAGGGAGACGTGCTGGCGGTGGCACGCATCGCCGGGATTGCCGCAGCCAAGAAGGTGCCCGAGCTGCTTCCCCTGGCTCACACGATCGGCGTGCACGGAGCCTCCGTGGACGTGATGCTGGAAGAGGACCGCGTGGAGATTCGCGCGACGGTCCGCACCGCCGATCGCACGGGTGTGGAGATGGAGGCGCTGACTTCGGTGACCGTGGCGGCGCTCGCGGTGGTGGACATGATCAAGGGGGTGGACCGCTCGGCCGAGATCACCGACTGCAAGATCATCCACAAGGCGGGAGGCCGCTCGGGCGATTGGCATCGGCCGGGGTACGAAGGCTGGAGACCGACTTCGCCGACCAACGAAGGAGTTCGCTCACTGGACACCTGAGCCGGACCGGCCGCCGCCGGAGATGGCGGCCGTGGTGTTGTCAGTCGATGACTTCGCCGTCGATGACGTCAGGCCCGTGTGTGTCCATGGCCTTGAGAACGTCCTTGCCGAACGTCAGGGCGCGGAACACGGCCGACACTCCGGTGACCACCAGCGAGATGCCGGTGAACACGATGAGCATGACGGCCGACCAGCCGGGGATGGACAGAACGCTGATTCCGGCAACGAGGGAGAGCAATCCGGATGTGATGGCCCAACCCTGCGAGCGGGCGAGGCCGGATTCGGCAAGAGCAAGGATTCCCTCGACGATCCACGAGACTCCCACGACGAAGACCACGGTGAGAAGCAGGACTTCCTGAGCAAGAGTGGTGTTGCGGATCATGAAGATTCCGCCGATGAGGATGATCAGGCTCAGAAGAATGTTGAGAACGCGCCACCCCACGGAGAGGTTCGGGGTGCGCAGGGCGACCAGCAGTCGCATGAGGGCGTCCACGATGAAGTAAATGGCCATGAGTACGGCGGCAACCTTGATGGTGGCGCTCGGCCACACGAGAAGGGCAATGCCGATGACCAGTGCGAAGGCTCCCGTTATGGCGAACATCGATCGCATCGCCTTGATCGTGGAGCGGGTGAGGTGTTCGGCGTGCAGATGAAAGCCGCCAAGTGGATCGGCTGAGGTGTTGTTCTCCATCGTTTCTCCTTGTGACGAGGTGCCTTCTTCCCGCCGGTTGTGGGCGGAAATCGCAGAGGGCACGTGTGGTGTTCTTCTGGGAAGTGTCATTGGGTGCCGATGTGTTGGCGCACCGGGCGAAGTCACTGAGAACCAAGAGATGTCTACAAAATCAGCGTATACCACCCTCTCGTGGACTTCATGGAAACGCATGGAATGCCACCGGAAAGTATGTGATTTTGGTCCAGTCAGTGGCCGGGCGTCGCCGCCGGCCCACGGAGCGGGCAAACTGGTTCCATGGACAATGCTGAACAGATGTGGTTCCGCCCCGAGGTCGTGGCGCTGCCTTCCTACGTTCCCGGGAAGGCCGATCCCCACGCCATCAAACTGGCCTCCAACGAGACGCCGTTTCCCACGTTGCCTCAGGTCCAAGCGGTACTCCAGAGCATCTCCGGCAGTTTCAACCGCTACCCGGACATGTTCGCAGGCGACCTCGTGGCGGACATTGCCGCGCTGCACGAGTGGCCGGACGACGGCATCGTGGTGGGCAACGGATCCACCTCACTCATCGAGAAGATCCTGCAGGCCGTGGTGATCCCCGGGGGAGAAGTGATCCTGCCGTGGCGTTCCTTCGAGGCCTACCCGATCGCGATCCAGGCCGCCGGTGGCGTGCCGGTCACCGTTGCCCTGACCCGCGAGTGCGCCCACGATCTGCGCGCGATGATCAAGGCGATGTCGCCTCGCACTCGGGCGATCATGGTGTGTTCGCCGAACAACCCGACCGGCGTCAGCCTCACCCATACGGAGCTCGCGGCGTTCCTGGCCGAGATCCCGCGTTCCATCCCCGTGGTGCTGGACGAAGCCTACGTCCACTTTGTTGGCATGGAGGACCCCGTCGATTCACGTTCCCTGCTCCTGGAGCACGAGAACCTCATCGTGCTGCGAACCTTCTCCAAGGCGTACGGCATGGCCGGGCTGCGCTGTGGATACGCGCTGGCCCACCCGGCGATGGCTTCCGGGCTGCGTGCCATCGCGACCCCGTTCGGAGTCAACGCCGTGGCCCAGGCGGCCGCGCGTGCGGCGCTGCGTTCCCAGTCCGAGGTGGCGGCCCAGGTGGACGTCATCAAGGAGGAACGGGCCAAGCTTCTCGCGGCCCTCGCCGCCCAGGGATGGTGGGTTCCGGGGTCGCAGTCGAACTTTCTCTGGTTCGAGTTCGGTGCCCAGAGCACTCGCTTCGAGGAGATCTGCCTGGGCAACGGCATCACCGTGCGCCGCTTCGGGGATGAGGGCGTGCGCGTGAGCGTGGCCGAGCCGGCGGGCTCCCTGCGTTTGCTGCGTTCCCTTGAGCAGTTCCGGGACGAGTTCGCCAACCGCAGTTGACGGTGGCGGCGCCGCGTGGTGCTACAGCAGCAGCGTCACCGTCACCAGAACCGATGTCACCACCTCGGCAACTCCGATGGCCTTCACCGAGACGGGGTGGCCCTTCCTGCCCATGAGAGGCACCGCGATTGCCCTGGCCACCAGCAGCACCCACACGGCGCCATGCCACGGATTGGAAAGGGCGACGGCGAGCCCCAGCCACACCGCATGCCACGCGATCGAGGCGATGAGGTACCCGTCCGAGTTTCGTTCACGAATGTTGGTCTTGACGTAGAAGACGGTGCCCGCGAAGTATCCGAAGAGCAGAGCCGTCCATGCCCAGACTGTCGGGGTGGCTGCGTAACCGCCTGCGCCGGCGGTCGCCACATCCCATGTGACGGGCAGCAGCAGGCAGGCGGCCACCACCGTGTCCAGCCCCGCGGCCAGCGTGCGATCCTTGCGCCTGAATGCCGCCCACCCGGCGAACGCGACCAGCGCGAGGAAGAAGGGCACCCAGCGCCACAGGTAGGGAGCGCTCCACCACACCGCGACTCCAGCCACCGCGGTCACCACCGCGTAGGCGATGACTGGCTGGAGATAGCGGCGCTTCAGGTGGGACCGCAGCCAGATGGTGGCGGCGAAGAAGAGGAAGTATCCCACCCACCACATGGCGAGCAGGGCGATGTGGGCGGGCCGGAAGCCGCCGTCGACGATTCCCACCAATGGTGGAATGATGATCATTGCCCATGCGCCGTGATAGTTCGGAATCCAGCCGCGCTTGATTCGCGCGGGGTGTCCCAAGGTGCCGTGCATGCGCGCGTTGCCGTTTCTAGAAGATGCGATCTGCGGCTCGGCGCAGCTGGAACCCGCTTCCGGTGAGCTCGTTCCAGCAGGTGACGCCCTCGTACTGATCGACCGAACAGGCGAATCCGTTGTGCTGGACCGTTGTGCCGTAGGAGACTTCGACCGCGGCGTTCAGCTCCTCGGTGCACCCTGCGGCGACCTTGCCTGCGGGGTTGATGCGGTAGGTCGCGGTCTTGCCCTCGCATCCGTCGGGCGACGGGTAGTCGTAGACGTAGATGGAGCAGGCGACGTCCTCGCCCACGAACTGGCAGCGAATGTTGTCTGCCGGCGTGGTGAATTCGGTGGCGGAGATGGCGTCCGACGGCGCCGGTTTCGCCAGCGTCACCCAATCGTTCGAGGACACGATGGTGGCCAGTTTGCTGGGCATGTCGGCCGATGTGAAGGCGGCGCGGATGTCCAGGGTGAAGTCCGCCCCGCACTCCTCACTCAGCGACTTCAGGGAGTTCTCGATCTTCTTCAGGTCCGAATCGGCGGTGGACTTCTCGGCGAGGTTGAGCATCGTCTGCGCTGCCTTCGCGGGATCCGAGCACTGCGGCGAGGTCCCTAGAGTCGCCACGGCGGAACGGGCCTCGGTCAGCGCCGAGGAGTCACCCGCCGCCGCGGGGCCCTGCGATGTGGGTTCCTGCGACGTCTGGGACGAGGAACTGCCAGGATGTGCAGCCTGCGTACTGGCGTGGAACACCTTGAGGTAGAAGATGACCGCAACGGTCACGAAGAGGACGACCCCCGCGAAGATGAGGAAGTAGAGAGGCGACCTCGAAGGGCGCTCCGGTGGAGGTGGGGGCTGTTCGGCCCATTGTCCTTGCCACCCGGCGGGACTCTGTCCTTGGGGTATGGTCATTGACTTTCTCTCCCATTGCTGTTCGTACGAGCCAGCTGACGTTGCTGGTTACAACCGCGTACACGGTAGTGGACGAATGCGCGCCGACCTATTGGGTGGGACACATTTGGTCAAAGCGCAATCAAAGTGTTACCAATCGTGATGTTACCGGAACACGCCGTCTTCTTCCGGCGCGCGCAGGGCCCGACGCCCGGCCGGCACCTGGCCTTCCCTCTTTTCGGCGGGCCATGCTCATGTTTCTGGGATTTTTCTGATATTTGCAAGGGTTGGACAACCCATTCCGCAATGGCGAACATCTTCCCGCCCCGAGGCGTGATTCACTACAGTGGAAAAGTCGCCCCGCCCCATACCGGCGTCACGGGTGACACAGAGCAATTGAGGAAGTGGCGCAACGCATGGTCGAGACTTCTGGCAGCCGGAACGAGCTTGCCACCGGAAAGATCACTGATGAGGAACTGGAACGCGTGGCAGGGCTGCTGGCGCGCATTCGCCAGATCTTCCAGGGGCGAGTGGTGGGGCAGGAGACGCTGTACTCCGCGCTGGTCACCACGTTGATGGCGCAGGGCCACGTGCTGCTCGAATCCGTTCCGGGACTGGCGAAGACGACAGCGGCAACCACCCTCGCCGATGCCATCTCCGGATCGTTCTCACGCATCCAGTGCACCCCGGATCTCATGCCCAACGACATCGTCGGAACGCAGATCTACTCCTACGAGTCCGGCCAGTTCTCCACGCAGTTGGGCCCCGTCCACGCCAACGTGGTGCTGTTGGACGAGATCAATCGTTCCTCCGCCAAGACCCAGTCGGCCATGCTGGAGGCGATGCAGGAACGCCAGACATCCATTGGCGGCACCATCTACAAGCTGCCGGCTCCCTTCGTGGTGCTCGCCACCCAGAATCCCATCGAGGAGGAGGGTACCTACGTGCTGCCCGAGGCGCAGATGGACCGCTTCCTCCTCAAGGAAGTGCTCTCCTATCCCACCCCCACCCAGGAGGTGGAGATCCTCACCCGCACCGCGCAGGGAAGCTTCGGTCGGCCCGTGGGAGTGGAACCGATCAGCACCGAGGACATCCTGTTCCTGCAGGCCATGAGCCGCAAGGTGTACGTGGACGACGCCATCAAGTCCTACATCGTGGCCCTCATCAACACCACCCGCGGCGGTGGCCCACGCCCGGTCAATGGTTTCAAGTCGCAAGTGCGCGTGGGCGCCTCGCCTCGCGGCGGACTGGCGCTGATGCAGGTGGGGCAGGCGCTCGCCCTGCAGGCCGGGCGCAACTACGTGGTGCCCGACGACGTCAAGGCGCTGCGCTACGCGGTGCTGCGCCACCGCATCGTGCGCACCTACGACGCCCTTGCCAACGATGTCACCCCCGAATCCCTCGTGGATGCGGTGTTCGCGGCCGTTCCCGCCCCGTGACACCATGACCGAGTCCCAGCTCCCCAACGCATCTGCGGCCTCCCCGAATCCCGGGGCGGCGACGTCGCGCATGGCTTTGGTTCGTGCCCGCCTCGCCCTGCCCGTCGTGCGGCAGGCAACCGGCCTGTTCGAGGGCGCACACACGTCGATTCTCACGGGCAAGGGTCACGATTTCGAGGACCTCACCGACTACGTTCCGGGCGACGACGTACGCGACATCGACTGGAAGGTCTCCGCGCGCGCCGGTTCCCCGGTGATCAAGAGGTTCGAGAGGGAGACGGACGTCTTCACCCAGCTGGTCATCGATACCGGGCGGGAAATGCTGGCCGCGACGCCGTCGTCGGAGAACAAGTACGACGTGGCCCTGATGGCGGCTGAGACGCTCGCCTTCCTCTCGTCCCAGCGCGGCGACCGGCTGGGACTGGTGATGGGGGACTCCACGGGCGTGGCCCACTTTCCCGGACGGCACGGGATGGCCCACCTTGAGTACGTCATGCGCAGCGCGCAGAACCGCCTGGGCGAGGGACGGGGATCGGCGCGGGTCTCCGGCCTGCTGGAATACGTGCTGCGCACGACCCACGAACGCTCGCTCGTCATCCTCGTAACGGATCAGTTCTGGCCCCAGCCCGCCGACGAGATGTCGCTGCGCCGCGTGCGCACCCGGCACGAGTTGTTGGTGGTGCGCGTTGCGGACATGCCGCTCACGCAGGAGAACATCGATGTCATGATGGAGATCGACGGCGACATCCCGCTGCCCGCCTACATTCGTGACGATTCCGAATTCCGGGCCGAGCTCATGGCGGACCGTCAGATGTGGGAGGAGCGCAGCGGCGCGGTGCTGCGCTCGCACGAGGTGCTGCACGCCCCGGTTGATTCGAGCGAGGACGTGCTGCCCGCCATCATGTCCCTGCTGAGGAGGCAGCACCGTGCCCGTTGAGAACCTGATCGAGACCTTCGGTGGGAGCGTGGGCTTCATCGTTGGATTCGTGGCGGCCCTCGTGGCCCTCGTGGCGTGGATCGCCTTCCAGATCTGGGCCCGGCGGCGTCGCAAGGCGCGCCGGGACATGCAGCTGAGGAGCTTCACCGTGTCGGACAGGGACCGGTGGATCTCTGATCTGCGGCGCATCGGTGATTCCTACCTCCCGGCCACGAACGAGGAGAACCTGCGCCGACTGCACCAGGAGCTGGGCCGCCAGATGCGGGCCATCGTGGGCGAGCGTTCCGGCAGGGACATCTCCTCGTGGTCCCTCAACGACATTCGCAATCATCGGGCACTGGCCGAGGTGGCGGACTTGATGGCCTCCTGGGAGAGGCCGAGCTTCGCACCCGATCCTCGGGCCCATGCCGTTGAATCGGTCAATGGAGCGATCGCGATGGTGTCGCGATGGTGATGGCATGGTTGGTTCCGGTCGCGCTGGTGCTCGCCGTGGGCGTCGGCTGGTACTCGTGGCGCAGGTGGACGCTGTCCCAGCAGGCGGTGCGAGTGGCGCACACCGCCAGGGTGCGCGAGGCCACACGTTTTCGCACCCGGCTGGCCCGCTATCGGGCCGCCGCCCTGGCCCTCACCGTTTCGCTTCTCGCCGTGGTGTTCTCCGCCGCCACCATTGCGGGGCGGCCGAGCGACAGGCTGGATGTCAATGACAGGATGGCCACGAGGGACATCGTCCTGTGCCTGGACGTCTCGGGCTCGGTCATCGACTTCGACTCCCGGGTGCTGGACACCTTCTCCAATCTGGTCAAGGGATTTCAGGGGGAACGGGTTGCCCTCATCATCTTCAACTCGTCCGCTCGCACCGTGTTTCCGCTCTCGGATGACTACACGATGATCAGCGAGCAATTGCGCGAGGCCTCCCACGCCTTGGAGGTCTCCGGTGTGGGCGCCAACGTGTGGCCCAAGAACGTTGACGATTTTCTCCGCCTGACCACCGGCACGGAGGTGGACGTCCAGAACGGTTCCTCGCTCGTGGGCGACGGCCTGGTCTCCTGCACCCGAGCCTTCGATCTTCAGGACAGCGAGCGATCGCGCACCCTCATCCTGGCCACGGACAACGAGGTGCTGGGCAACCAGCTCTTCACGCTGCCGGAAGCCAGCGAGGTGGTTGGCAAACGCGGCATCAAGCTCTACGGCCTGTTCATCGATTCGGTGCTGGCTGCCTCTCCGGACGAAGGTGGAATGCGCAAGGCAGTCGAGGACATCGGGGGCACCTTCTTCCATGCCAGCGACGCCAACGCCGCCAAGACCATCGTGGAGGACGTGCAGCAACAGGACGCCAAGGAGCTGGGGGCCACGCCGCGCCTGATCGTCTTCGACAGGCCGGGCATCTGGCCCGCGATCGCGCTGGCAGGAGTCGGTGGCATCCTCATCATCGGATGGAGGTTCCGGCTGTGAAACTACTGTGGATCTGGCCGTGGTGGCTCGTCCTGCCAGTCCTTGCCGTGGGCCTCACCGTGTGCTGGCTCGCGTGGCGCGACTCCTCGAAGAATGACAGGAGGTGGCTGCGCCGTGCCCTCATGGTCGCCGTCGTCGCCGCCATGGGTATGGGTCCGGCAGTCCGCACGGACGTTGCCGAGCTGAAGACGAACGCGGAAGTGTACTTCGTCGTCGACACAACCGGATCCATGGGTGCGGAGGACTACGGTGCTGCCCAACGGCGCATCGAGGGGGTTCGCGAGGACATCGTGGCGATCGCGCGCGAGTACACCGGGGCACGATTCTCCATCGTGCGTTTCGATTCCCGGGCCACCCGCCAACTGCCGCTCACCACGGACCTCCGCGCGGTCGAATCCTGGGCGCAGACCGTCAAGCTGGAGGACTCCTACACCTCGCAGGGATCCACGGTCAACCGCCCGGTTCCGGAGTTGAAGGTGGCGCTGGAGCGTTCGGCGAAGGAGAACCCGGGCAACATTCGCATCCTCTATCTGTTCTCGGACGGGGAGTCCACGGACTCGAGCGTGGACCCGGGTGCCGCATACTCCGAGCTGAGCACCTACGTTGCGGGTGGCGCCGTGCTCGGCTACGGCACGGCCGAAGGCGGTCCCATGAAGATCAATGGCGGTATGGACGACGGCGGATACATCATCGATTCCGCGACGGGGCAGCAGGCAATCTCCCACCTTGATGAGGCGACGCTGGAGCAGGTTGCCGAACAGCTGAGCATTCCATACGCGCACCGGGTCGAACCCGGAATCGACAACTCGCTGCTCGTGGGAGGCATCGAGGATTTGCTGGAGGAGAACACGAACACTCGGACCGTGTACAACGTGCAGGTCTGGCCCTTGGGATTCGCGCTGTTGGGGCTGATGCTGTGGGAGATCCTCGCAACTGCGCCGAGGTTGCGCGGAGCCTACGAGGTGCAGCGGGCACTGTCGAGGGGAGGCAGGCCGTGAGGAAGATGGCGATGAGCCGCGGCGTGGTGGTTGTGCTGACCGTTGTGGCGAGCGCGGCGTTGGTGGCGCTGGCGGTGTGGACGGGACTGATGTGCCTCAGCCCGCACCTCGGCCAGCAGGCCTACCGGGACGGCGAGTATCGCAGCGCCGAGAAGCACTATTCGCGAGCGATACGAGTGACCCCCGATTCGTGGGAGGGGTGGAAGTCGCCGTTCAATCTGGGCACCAGCCGGCTGCATCTGGGCGCGGATGCCGGTGGCGCGGATGGGGATCCGGGCGGGGGAAAGTACAACCTGATCGCCGACGCCGGAGCGATCGTCGCCAGCGTCGGCGGCCTTGAGGTCGCGCGGGGTCGGGTGCCGGAGGCCGACCGGCAGGACGGGCAGATCGTGGACACGAACGAGCAGCCAGAATGCCAGGTGCGGCGCAATCTGTCCGACGGCCAGGAGCTGCAGGGAGACTCCAAGGTTGCGGCGGGGGACACCGAGGGCGCGGTGGCTGCGTACCAGCTCGCGCAGGAGACCTTGGCTCCCTGCCAGGAATCGCAGGAGAATCAGGACCAGTCCGAGCGCCAGGAGCAGAAGGAGCAGGAGAACAGCCCGAATGATGACGGCCAGAACCCTGATGGCGGGGAGGGCTCCGAGGATCCCGAAGGAGGGGACGGTGGTCAGAACCCCGATGGTGGGGACGGCGGCCAGAATCCCGATGGCGACCTCGATCCGAATGCGCAGCTCAAGGAAGACGAGCTCCACGATCGCAACCAGCGTGGTCAGGAGGAGTACGACGATCAGCAGGGAGACGGCCCCGGCGGGGGTGGCGTGAACTGGTAGATCACCGTTGGTGATGCAAGGTGTGGAGGCGGATGTCACCGTCCGTAGACGACGATGTCCAGAACCTTCCAGGCAGCCAGCGCCGCGACGGACAACAGGCCCCCGTACAGGAACGCCTGTTCCGTGGAGATCGGCATTTCCGGACGGCCGCAGTCCGAGCGCTCGTGATTGACGCGGCCCGCCGCGAGGTGGCCGCACGTGACCCAGGCCAGGCCGATGGGTACGCCCAGAGCGGGCGCAGCTCCGGTGAACACAATGATGGAGGCCACAAAGAACAAACACACCACGGCTGCTGCGACCGCTACCCGGCCAATGCGATTCATGTTTCCATTGTCCGGCACTCGGGGCGACTCTTGCTTGATCTGGTCCTGTTCCCTTCGTCATCACACTTTGGGGTATGTGCGCGGCGCGGGCGGGGAACGATGCTCAGCTCATGGAAGCCGAGGAGGAGTGGGAATGGGGACGGGCCGGAGCAGGGAGCTGGTGCGCACCGGGAACCGGCGCGCGTCCTCAGATGACGATCTTGCGAAGCGCCGGAAGGATCTGCAGGTCTCCCGGTAACCACGGCAAGGAGTCGATGTCTTCCAAGCGGACCCAGCGCAGCTCACGATGGCTCGATCCCAGCACCGGAGCTGGTGCGCCCTTCGCCGTTGCGAGCCACAGCCGCATGTCATTTCCGCCAGGAAGGGGCCAGTCTCCGGCGCGGCTGTCAATGCGCGGCCCCAAGGTGAGCACCGTTGAGAGTTCTTCTCTGATTTCACGTTGCAATGCGGATTCCGGGGATTCGCCCGGCTCCACCTTGCCACCGGGAAACTCCCACAGGCCGGCCAGTTTCTCGGGGTAGGAACGTTGCGCGGTGAGCAGGCGAGTCGGGTGTTCCAGCGAGTCCACGATCGCGGCGCCCACGATGAGCCTTGGCATCTCTTCTTGGTTCCCTTCTGGAGTGCTTCCCACCCGGGCGATTCCTCTCCACTCACGTCGACGATCCGCAACTCGGGCGAATGTCAGGATTCCATTTTCTCCCGACAGGGCTTCGATGGAGAAACAATCATCCGTTTCCGGGGTGGCCCGCGTACATTTGCACCTCTGTGCGAATACGGATAGTTGTTCGTCAATGAGCGGGAGCAGCGGGGAAAACGAAGTGCGTGAAGCAATTATGAGGCTGGCAATTGCATCCATTGCTTGTGTGTCCCCGGTTCCATGAACACCGGGGCGGTGGTTCGGCACTCAAGAGTTGGAGCGGGCGACGGGAGTCGAACCCGCCTCTGAAGCTTGGGAAGCTTCCATTCTACCGATGAACTACGCCCGCAAGGCGCTCCATTAGCTTACAGCCCGCGCCGCCGTTCGGCAAAAGCGGCACGGTTCGGCAAAACGCTGCCGCGCCGAGGGCCTGGCGTCGGACGCCTTCACGCTTGAGGCTGTGAACCTGGCCGGGCTCCTCGGCTGGCCGATCAGTGGGCAGGTCAGATCGACCCTTGGACCACTCGCCACCGCGTCCGCATTGACTCAACCCCCAGCAGCAACGTCCCGAATCATGCAAAGATCAGACCGTGCTTCTTTCTGATCGCGATATTCGCAAGTATGTTGAATCCGGGCGGATCAAGGTTGATCCGTGGGACTCGCAGATGATCCAACCCTCCTCGGTGGACATTCATCTGGACAGATTCTTCCGGCTCTTCGACAATCACAAGTATCCCGTCATCGACCCGGCGGCCGACCAGCCCGACCTCACTCGGCTCATCGACGTTTCGGCCGATGGGGAGTTCGTTCTGCACCCGGGCGAGTTTGTACTCGGATCCACCTATGAGACGGTCTCGCTGACCGACGATGTGGCAGCGCGACTCGAAGGAAAGTCCAGCTTGGGGCGCCTCGGTCTGCTCACCCACTCCACGGCCGGCTTCATCGATCCCGGGTTCTCCGGCCACGTGACCCTCGAGTTGTCCAACACGGCCACCATGCCGATCAAGCTGTATCCGGGAATGAAAATTGGCCAGCTCTGCTTCTTCCAGCTCTCCTCGCCGGCGGATGCTCCGTACGGCAGCGGCGCGGACGGCTCGCGGTACCAAGGCCAACGTGGACCAACAGCTTCGCGTTCCTTCAAGAACTTTCACAGAGTGAATGTGGGGAACGCGGCTCTGGAGATGTAGCTTCCGGGTCACTCACCTCACTCACTTCGGAGAGGCTACACAACCCACAAGAGGCCACACAACCCGGGAGAGGCCACACCTGTGACACCGTCATGACCGTTGCCTCTTGCGCGAACCGTGGCCTGTTGTGTGGAGCGAGGCCGTAGGTGCCGGTGGTGGCCGG
>RRZU011670042.1_pt1 | contig 19075 bp, 14 predicted proteins | sample 2165561 | NCBI WGS metagenome assembly RRZU01 (sample SAMN10456909, study PRJNA506462) | wastewater metagenome | isolation source: wastewater sludge | place: USA: Moscow, Idaho | reverse complement strand
TGATGTCCGGATGACGGCGGACGACGCCGGAGGCCGAACAGGGTACGTCGGCCAGAATCGCGTCGAACGGACGGCCGTCCCACCAGTGCTTTATATCGCTGCAATCGGCGGCCTTGACCTCGGCGCGCAGTCCGAGGCGCTGCAGGTTCTCCTCGATGCGCCGCGTGCGGCCGGCGTCGATGTCGAGCGCCACGAGGTCGAGGTCGGCCGATTCCAGCAGGTGCGCCGTCTTGCCGCCGGGCGCCGCGCAGGCGTCGAGCACACGTGCGCCGGCGGCCGGCGCCAGCAGTTCGGCCGCGCGTTGCGCGCCGGCGTCCTGCACCGAGACGAGTCCGTCGAAAAAGCCGGGCAGGGCATCGACCGGCACCGCCCTCTCCAGCACCAGTCCGGCGTGACCCACCGGGCGCGCCGGGAGTCCGGCGGCCGCGAGCCGGCCGAGATAGTCGGCGACCGTGCCTCGGCGCAGATTGACGCGCAGCGTCATCGGCGGCGGCTCGTTGCCGGCGGCGACGATCGCCTGCCAGTCGTCGCGATACGCCCGGCGCAGGCGCGCCAGCCACCAGCGCGGATGCTGGAAAACGGCCTCTTCATCCTGAGCCATCGCCGCCAGCAGCTCGGTACGCTGGCGCAGGAAGTTCCTGAGCACGCCGTTGACCAGCCCCTTGAAGACGCCGCCCGCCAGTTCGCCGGCGGCGATGACCGCCTGATCGACGACCGTGTGCGGCGCATCGGGACGCGTGTCGAGGCGATACAGCGCGGCCAGCAGCAAGGCTTGCGTCTCGCCGTGCGTCAGCGGTTTGGTCATCAGCCGGCCGAGGATGAACTCACCCCAGCCGTAACGGCGCAGCACGCCGTAGGCAACATCCTGCGCCGCCGCGCGCGCCGAAGGCGGCTCCGACGCGAGGACGCCGAGCGCCTCGCTCAGGCTCTTGCCGGCATGGACGGCCGCCAGCACACGCGCCGCCAGCAACAGGCTCCAGCCGAGGGAGTCTGCGGCCAGCGCCGAGATCGACGGCGACGTGGCAGCGGCCACCGGCCGATCCTTTTTGACGACGCGCACACGCCGCGACGCGGAGGGTGATGACGAAGGCGGAGAAGCAGGAGTGGATGTAGCCAAGGCGATGATTCGCAATGTGTTGAGGTTGATCGAGTTTAGCATGATGACGGCTGGCTCATCGCGCGCGCAGCGCCGTCGCAACGCCCGCTCCAGCATCGGTGAAGTCTCGTCTCGCCGGGTGGTTTTTTTGCCGCCCTTTCCTTACTATCTCGCAACAGGGAAATGATCCTGGGGAAAGGGAAGTCATTGAGTTCCGATAACGACGACATCGTTTTCATCGCCGAGGACGCCAAAGGTGGCGCGACCTGGCCATCGACGCAACGCGATCCGTGGCGCATCCTGATCGTCGACGACGACCCGGACGTCCACGAAGCGACGCGCTTCACGCTCGCCGATACCCTGATCCTGAGTCGGCCGCTGCAGCTCCTGCACGCCTACTCGGGTGCCGAGGCCCTGACCCTCCTGCGCGAGCAAAAGGACATCGCCGTGATCCTGCTCGACGTGGTGATGGAGAGCGACGACGCCGGCCTGCGCACCGTCGGCACGATCCGCAACGATCTCAAGCTGCACAACACGCGCATCGTCCTGCGTACCGGCCAGCCCGGCCAGGCGCCGGAACTGGAAACGATCACGCGTTACGACATCAACGACTACAAGAGCAAGAGCGAACTCACCCGGATCAAGCTGTTCACCACGCTGACCGGAGCGATCCGTTCCTTCGACCAGCTGCAGCGCCTCGACGCCAACCGCAAGGGGCTGGAGAAGATCGTCGCCGCAAGCAATCACCTGATCGCCGAACAGGGGCTACGCGCCTTCGCCGAAGGCGTCATCACGCAGATCGCCAGCCTGATCGGCACCGAGCCGGAGGGCGTCGTCTGTGCGGCGACGGATGAACCGGAGCAAGGCGTCAATACGCAACAATTCCGCATCATCGCCGCGGCCGGCAACTTTCGTCACCTCATCCAGCGCCGCCTGAGCGACATCGACGACGCGCGCATCGTCCAGCAGCTTTCGCTGGCGCTGGAGAAGAAGCAGAACATCATCCAGCCGCACTGCATCACGCTTTACTTCCAGAAGACGCCGGAGCGCGGTTTCGCCGCCTTCATCGACTCGGCGCTGCCGATCCGGGAAGTCGATCAGGAGCTGCTGCGCGTGTTCTGCACGAACATCGCGCTTTGCGCGAAGAACGTCGACCTCGTCGAGGAGCTGCGCCAGGACGCTTTCCTCGACCGGCAGCTGCGCCTGCCCAACCGCACCGCGCTCGTCTGCGAGCTGAGCGACCGGCTGGCCCTCGAACGCAGCCAGGGCCAGACGCTGGCCGTGGTCGACATCGACCAGTTTTCAACCACGCACGACATCCTCGGCAACGATTACGTCGAGTCGCTGCTGCGGCTCACCGCCCGGCGGCTGCGCGATGCCTTTCCGCCGGCCGTCTTCATCGCGCGGCTCGCCGGTGACGCCTTCGCCGTGCTCGGGGCGCACGACCTCGTTACCGCCGAAGCCGTCCAGCAGTGTTTCATCGCGCCGTTTTCCATCGAGAAGATCGACCACGTCGTTTCCGTTTGTACCGGCCTCGTGCATCTCGACGGCACGCCGCGATCGGCCATCGAATACGTGAAGGACGGCTTTCTCGCGCTGAAGAAGGCGAAGTCGCGCGGGATCGGGCAGTCGGTGATCTATTCCGAGGAGATGGGACGCAAGGCGCGCGAGCGCTCGCATCTCCTGCGCGACCTGCGCCTCGCCTTCGGCCACGAGCAACTTTTCCTCACCTACCAGCCGCAGATCGATCTCGCCAGCGGCCGCATCGTCGGTGTCGAAGCGCTGCTGCGCTGGCGGCGCAAGGACGGCGAACTGATCCCACCCGATCGTTTCATCCCGGTCGCCGAACAGTCGGGGCTGATCGTCGGCCTCGGGGGGTGGATCGTGCAGACCGCGCTGATCGCCCTGCAGCGTTTTCAGGCGCCCGGCCTGCCGACGCTGCGCATGGCCGTGAACGTATCGCCAGTGCAGCTGCGCCAGCCGAATTTCCTCGGCCTCATCGACGAGGCGATCCGGCAGACCGGAACCGATCCGGCACAGCTCGAGATTGAAATCACCGAGTCGGTCGCCGTCGGCGGCCTCGATCCGATCGTCGAGTTGCTCGAAAAGATCCGCGCACTCGGCGTCTCGGTCGCGCTCGACGACTTCGGCACCGGCTACTCGTCGCTCTCCTACCTGCAAAAACTCCCGGCCGATCGGCTGAAAATCGACCGCAGCTTCGTCGCAGCGCTGGAGAACGACGACCAGGGGACGCGCATCGCACGCACGATCATTCTCCTCGGGCGCGAACTCAAGCTCGAAGTCATCGCCGAAGGCGTCGAGTCGCAAACCGTCGCCGACGCGCTCGTCGCGCTCGGCTGCGAAACCGCACAGGGTTACCACTACGCCCGGCCGATGCCGGAAGACGAATTCGTCGAATGGCTGGCCCGCCGCAACTGGCAGGAGGGTTGAGGACATGCGCTTTCCACGTTTGTGCGACGGGCTATTCCCCGGCGTCGTCGCGCTGCTGCTCGCCGGCTGTGCCGAACCGCCGCCGCTGCGCATCGGCTTCCTCGCCGAACTGAGCGGGCGCAGCGCCGACCTCGGCGAGGCGGCGCGCAACGGCGTCATCCTCGCCGCCGACCAGTACCGCGAAGGCCGGCGCGAAGACAAGCGCACGCTCGAAATCATCGTCCGCGACACCGGCCAGACGCCGGAAAGCGCGGCGAGCGCGGCGCAGGAGCTGGTTGCCGCGGGCGCCGACCTCATCATCGGTCCGACCAACAGCGCGATGGTGGACAACATCCTGCCGACCGTCGAGAAGGCCGGCGTCGTGCTGCTCACGCCGACGGCGTCGGCGGTCAAGTTTCACGGCAAGGACGACATGTTGTTCCGCATCAACCTGACGACGCGCGACAACGGGCGCCTCTACGCAGAACACTACTTCGCCAAGGGCTTCAAGCGCATCAGCGCCGCCGCCAACGAGAACAACCGCAGCTTCGCGGAAAGCTGGCTCAGCGAATTCAGAACGGCCTTCGAGGCGCTGGGCGGCGAAATCGTCAGCGCGCCGTTCTTCGACTCCGGCGCAGCCAGCCACGCGCCGATCATCGACGCGATGCTCGCCCCCAGGCCGGACGCGCTGCTCTTCATCGCCAACGCGGTCGACGCCGCCCGCCTGGCGCAGCAGGCACGCAAGGCGGCGCCAGACACGCCGCTGATCGCCGCTGAATGGGCCGGCACCGCACAGTTGATCGAGCTCGGCGGGCGTGCGGTCGAGGGACTGATGATCGTGCAGAACTACAACCAGGACGACACTTCGCCGCGCTTCCAGTCATTCCGCTCGGCCTACGCCGAGCGCTTCGGCAAGGAACCGGTGTTCGGCAGCGTGCTCGCACACGACGCGGCGACCGTCGTGCTCGACGCACTGTCGCGCCGGCCGGCCGGGATGAGCGCCAAGGAAGCGCTGATCAAGCTCGGACCCTACACCGCGTTGCAGCAGCAGATCGAGTTCGACGCCAACGGCGACACGACGCGCGTGGCCTACTTCATGGCGATCCGCGATGGCCGCTTCGTACGCGCGCAATGAACTACCGTCGCTGGCGCCTGCGCACCGGGCTGATCGGGTTGCTCTCACTGATTTCGCTGATCAGCTTTCTGCTCGCCGGCGCCACGCTCTTCCTCATCCGTCTGCCGCAGATCAGCCGTGAGAGCCAGGAGGATCTGCGCGTCGAAGTCTCCGATCTGTCGCTGCGCAGCGAAGCCATACTCGGAGCGATCCAGACGCAGCTCGAACTGATCGCCACCGCCTTGCGCAATCCGGGGACGACGCCGGAGAAGGCCCTGGAGCGCGCACTCGGCCGGAGCAGCGCGTTCACCGCCATCTATCAGGTCGATCGCGACGGCAAGGTGATCAACGCCAGCCTGAAGTCCTGGCTCGGTCATACGCGGCGGCGCGAACTCATCGGCAACGACCTGTCGCGCGACCCGATCTTCCAGCGCACGCTCAAGGATGCGCGAACCGTCTGGAGCGACAAGTACCTCTCGCCGGTGTCGAGCGAGATCGCCGTCAGCATCGGCACCCCGGCCGGGGACACCGTGATCATCGGCGAGATATCGCTCGCCCACATCATGGATACCCTGCGCGTCGCCTCGGGACGCAGGGATCTGATGGTGTGGATCATCGACCGCAACGGCGAGATCCTCGCCGACAGCGAGGACGCCGCGCGTGTCGGCGTCGTTAACTTGCGCCATCTGCCGCTGCTCGGGGAAGCGCATCATTCCGGCTCGCTCGCCAACACGCTGTCGTTCGAGGGCAAGACCTTCGACGCGGCACTGGCGCATTCGCACCTGCTCGACTGGTACTTTGTCATCCGCGCACCGGCCGGCCTCGCCAATCCGCGCATTGCGTCGACGCTCGACCTGTGGATCGCCGTGCTCGGCGTAACCCTGCTGCTCGGCATCGTACTGACGCCGCTGTGGGCGACGCGCATGGCGCGGCCGATCGCCGCGCTCGCCCAGCGCGCGCGCAGCATCGCCGACGGCGAAACGCCCGGGCCGTGGCCGCGCGGCCGCATCGTCGAATTCGACGGCCTGTCGCGCGATCTTGAACGCATGGCGACTTCGCTGCGCGAACAGCAGCAGGAGCTGGAAACCGTGTTCAACGCGTCGCCGGTCGGCATGGTCGTGCTCGATCCGCAACGCGATTACGTCTTTATCCGCGTCAACGCCGGCTGCTCCGAACTCCTCGCTGCGACACCCGAACAACTCATCGGCAAGACCGGGAAAACGCTCGACCTGTGGTGTAACGCCGGCGAACGCGAGCGCTTCTACCAAGCACTGCAGGACAAGCACTTCGTCGAATTTGAAACGCGCTTCCGCCGGCTGGACGGACGCGAATTCGTCGCCGCGCTGTCAGTCAGCTACTTCGATAGCGGCGGACAACGGCGCGCGGTCATGGTCGCGCGCGATGTCACCGAACTGCGCCGCATCGAAGGCGAGATCCGCGCGCTCAACAGCGAGCTCGAACAACGCGTCGAACGGCGCACGGCGGAACTGTTCGAGGCGAACGCGCGGCTATCGACGACGATCGAACACCTCAAGCTGACGCAGGCCGAGCTGGTCCGGAGCGAGAAACTCGCCTCGCTCGGTGCGCTCGTCGCCGGCATCGCACACGAGCTGAACACACCGCTCGGCAACGGCGTCATGGCGCTGTCGACGCTCATCGCGTCGCTGCGTACCTTCAGGAAGGAGATGGAGAGCGGAATCAAGCGCTCCAGCCTCGACAAGCTGCTCGAAGCGATGGATGCCGGCACCGACATCGCCTTCCGCAACCTGTCGCGCGCCGCCGAGCTGGTGGCGAGCTTCAAGCAGGTGGCGGCCGACCAGAGTTCGTCGCAGCGCCGTTCTTTCATGCTCGGCGAGGTCATCGAGGAAATCATCCTGACGCTTCGCCCCTTGCTCAAGCGCAGCGACGTCGCCGTCCGCGTCGACATTGCCGAAGGATTATTGATGGACAGCTACCCCGGACCGCTCGGCCAGGTCATTACCAATCTGATCAGCAACGCCGTCACGCACGCCTTCGAGGACCGTGACGATCGCCGGGTGACGATTACCGCGACGCCGGACGGCAACGAGGCAGTGCGCATCACGCTCGCCGACAACGGCAACGGCGTCCCCGACACGCTACTGCCGCGCATCTTCGACCCCTTCGTCACCACGCGCATGGGGCGCGGCGGCGTCGGGCTCGGCCTGCACATCTGCCACAACCTCGTCATCCAGACGCTCGGCGGTCGCATCGCGGTCGCTTCGACCGCTGCCGGCACGACCTTCACCCTGACGCTCCCGCTTTGCGCACCGGGCGAGCAATCCGCACACGGATGACCAGAGGCTGCAACAATCAGCCAACGCGCCGCTTTCGGCTGCTCGCAGCCATGCTCGCCGGCTTTCTGCCGCTATCGGCTTCGGCCTGGAACTTCACCGGGCACCGCCTTTCGGCGTGCATCGCGTGGGAGCAGTTGCCGCCGGCGAGCCGCGAGAAAGTCGGCATGCTCTTGCGCGCGCATCCGGACTACGCGCACTGGACACGCAAGGCCAAGGGCGATGCAATTGACCGCACGGCGTTCATCGAAGCCTCGACCTGGGCCGACCGCATCCGCCATGACCCGCGCTTCCATGCCGCCGACGAGCCGGCCACACGATTGCTGCCGGGATTCCCGGACATGGAGAGCCACGGCGACTGGCATTACGTGAATCGTCCGCTCCCCGATCAGGTGAGAGCAACAGATGACGACGAGGCGCGCGGACAACTCGCCCGGCGACTTGTGACTCTGACGCGCACACTCACCGCTCACGGTGCCTCGGCGACCGCGTTCAACGCGAAGGTCTACGCCTTGCCCTGGCTCATCCATCTCGTCGCCGACGCGCATCAGCCGCTGCACGTGGTCAACGCGGAGGCCGCCTGGCTGGCGCCGCTCGACGATCCCAAGCGACTGAATCCGTCGGCGCCGCGTCGGCGGATCGTCAGCCTGCACGCCCTGTGGGACGATCTTCCCGGTGCGTCGAACCTGTCCGGAAACAAGCTCGACTCGGCGTGCCGGGCGCTCGCTGCAAGGTACCCGAAGCCGGCGCCGTCGAGCCCGGCACAGTGGATAGAAGAAAGCTGGCAGATCGCCGGGCAAGACGGCTTTCCCGCCGATTACGCCCGCCAGCAGCGGGTCGGCAAGCCGTTCTACGAGCGCGCCCACGAACTCGCCAACCAGCGCATCGTCAGCGCCGGCCACCGTCTGGCCGGTGTGCTGCGCAGGCTGCCGTTAATCGTTTCGGTCAGGCGCGTGCCAGTTCGCGCAGGCGCGCGACGCGCTCCTCGGTCGCCGGGTGCGTGCTGAACAGGCTGGCGATGCCGCCGCCCGAGAGCGGGTTCATGATCATCATCTGCGCCGTCGCCGGATGTGCCTCGGCCGTCGGCATCGGGATGCCGCGCGCATAGGAATCGATCTTGATCAGCGCATCGGCCAGTGCATCCGGATCGCCGCAGATCTCGGCGCCACCCCGGTCGGCCTCGAACTCACGCGAGCGCGAGATGGCCATCTGGATCAGGGATGCCGCGAGCGGTGCCAAGAGGGCGACCGCCAGACCGGCGATCGGATTGGCCGGACGGCCTTCCTCGTCGCGTCCGCCGAAGAACATGGCGAAGTTGGCGAGCGCCGAGATCGCCCCGGCCATGGTCGCCGAAATCGTGGAGATCAGGATGTCGCGATGCCGCACGTGCGCCAGTTCGTGCGCCATCACGCCACGAATCTCGCGCGCCGAGAGCATGCGCAGGATGCCCGTCGTCGCGGCGACGGCGGCGTGCTCGGGATTGCGCCCGGTGGCGAAGGCGTTGGGCTGCGCCTCGTCGATCAAATAGACGCGCGGCATCGGCAGTCCGGCGCGTTGCGCGAGTTCGCGCACCATGGCGTAGAACTGCGGCGCCGAGGTCTCGTCGACCTCCTGCGCGTTGTACATCTTGAGCACCATCGAATCGGAGAACCAGTAAGCAAAGAGGTTCATCGCGCCGCCGAAGAGCAGCGCCATGACCATGCCCGAGGCGCCGCCGATGTACGTCCCGATCACGCCGAAAAGCGCCATGATCGCCGCCATCAGCAGCGATGTCTTCAACCAGTTGCCGAACATTTCCACACCTCCTTGTAGCCCGCGCTTGCGCGCGGCCGTGTCGATTCACGGCAGATCGTCTGCCGAACTAACGCGAAGATTGGGCGCAGGCGTTGAAAATCAAGCAGGAAGGTCGAAAACCGCGCCCGCTGCCAGCGGCATTCCGGCCAGGAACTGGGCGGCCGGCAGACGTTTGCCGCCTGCCTTTTGCAGTTCGAGCAGACAGAGCGCGCCTTCGCCGCAAGCGACGACGATGCCGTTCTTGTCGGCCGCCAGGATCGTTCCCGGCGCTCCGCTCGCGTCGCTCAAGCGCGTCCCCCATACCTTGATCGCGTTGCCCTGAAAGCTCGCCAAGGCGCCGGGAAACGGATTGAAGGCGCGTACCTGGCGCGCCAGTTGAATCGCCGGAAGGCGCCAGTCGAGCGGTGCTTCGCCCTTCTCGATCTTGGCCGCGTAGGTGATGCCGGCATCGGGTTGCGGGCAGGGCGCGAGCGGCAGCCTGGCCAGCACGTCGACGACCAGCTCGGCACCGAGCGCGGCCAGCTTGTCGTGCAAGGTCGCCGCCGTATCGTCGTAGGTAATCGGCAATTTTCCGGAAATCAACACCGGTCCGGTGTCCAGCCCGGCCTCCATCTGCATGATGCAGACGCCGGTCTCGGCGTCACCGGCGAGGATCGCCCGCTGGATCGGCGCCGCACCACGCCAGCGCGGCAAGAGCGAAGCGTGGATATTGATGCAGCCGAAGCGCGGCAGGTCGAGGACAGCCTGCGGGAGAATCAGGCCATAGGCGGCAACGACCATCGCCTCGGCGCCGACGGCACGAATCTGCTCCTGCGCGGCGGCATCGCGCAAGGTTGGCGGCTGAAACACCTCGATCCCGGCGGCCAAGGCGCGCTCCTTGACCGGTGAAGCACGCAGCGCCATGCCGCGCCCGGACGGGCGATCCGGCTGCGTGAGCACCAGCGCCACCTCGTGCCCGGCGGCGATGATGGCGTCGAGCGCCTGCGCGGCGAATTCCGGCGTACCGGCGAAGATCAACCTCATGCCGTGATCCGCGACTGCTTGGCCAGCTTGGCCTTGATGCGCGATTGCTTGAGCTGCGAGAGGTGCTCGACGAAAACGCGGCCGTCGAGGTGATCCATCTCGTGTTGCAGGCAGACGGCCAGCAGGCCATCGGCCTCGATGCTTTGCTCCTGCCCTTCCGCGTCGAAGTAGCGGACGGTCACGTACTCGGCGCGCTCGACCTTGTCATAAATGCCCGGCACCGAGAGGCAGCCTTCTTCGCACACCTGCAGCCCGTCGCTTTCGACCAGTTCCGGATTGACCAGAACCAGCAGCTGATCGCGTGTCTCCGAAACGTCGATGACGATGACGCGCAGATGCACATCGACTTGCGTCGCCGCCAGCCCGATGCCCGGTGCCTCGTACATCGTCTCGGCCATGTCGGCCGCCAGCCGGCGAATGCTGTCGTCAAATTTCTCGACGCGTTTTGCGACTTTTTTAAGGCGCGGATCGGGATAGCGGAGGATGGGCAATAGAGGCATAAAAAGCTTGATCGAATAAGTAATTACGTGCAGAATCCAACGCAACGTCTTGAAAATAACGCGCATTATTTGCGCATAGTAAGCGATGTCGGCAACGGCTGGTGCGACGCTGGGAACGGTCGAAAAGTCAGACTCGGAAGTTCGGAAGTTTCCACGGTCCGGATCACTGGCTTCCTGCAGGCACTCACCGACGTTGCCGACCGCTCGTATGAGGATAACACGATGATCCGCACTTTATCCGCGCTTGTCCTGGCCTTGGCTGCTACGCTTTGCGGCGCTTCCGGACACCCCATCCAGCTGGCCGATAAAGCACCGGTTGAGCATGTTGTCGTCCCCGGCGACACGCTCTGGGGAATTTCCGCGCAGTTTCTCAAGGAACCCTGGCGCTGGCCGGAAATCTGGCGCATGAACCGCGATCAGATCAAGAACCCGCATCGCATCTACCCGGGAGACGTCATCGCCCTGGAGCGCGACGAAAACGGCAACCCGGTGCTCCGCGTAAGGAAAGGAATGAGTGGCGACGGCAAGCTGCGTCCGCAGATCTATTCCGAGAAGAATGAAACGGCGATCCCACCGATCCCGCCCAACGTCATCGAACCTTTCATTTCGCAGCCGCTCGTCATCGAGGCCAACGAGCTCGACAAGGCAGCGCGGATCGTCGCCACGCAGCAGGACCGCGTGTTCCTCGGCGAGGGCAGCGTCGCCTACGTCGACGACGCCGACCCGAAACAGGAGCACTGGCAGGTCTACCGCAACGGCAAGCCCCTGCGCGACCCGTCCGACGAAACCCGCATCCTCGGCTACGAGGCGTTTTATCTCGGAACAGCGACACAGACCCGGCCGGGCCAACCCGCCACGTTCGAAATCACCTCGGCAACGCAGGAAATCGGTCGCGGAGACCGTCTGGTTCCGGCCGCCAAACCGGCGATGGTCCATTACGTCCCGCACAAACCCGACACGCCAGTCGACGGCCGTGTCGTATCGATCTACGGCGGCGTCGGTTCAGCCGGACGCGGCTCGATCATCTCGCTGAATCTGGGTAACCAGGACGGCCTGGAGATTGGTCATGTGCTCGCCCTGGAGAGAAATCGTACCGTGACCCAGCGTGACGAAAACGACCAGAAGATCAACGTCAAGGTCCCGGCGGAACGCACCGGCCTCGTTTTCGTCTTCCGCACGTTCGACCGCATCTCGTATGCGCTGGTGGTGCAGTCGGAGGGGACCGTCGAAGTCAATGACTTCGTGCGCACGCCCTGAGCGATGGCCTCGACCGAGTCGCTGGGCGACTGGCTGAGATTAACGCTCACGCCCGGAATCGGCGGCGAAACGCAACGCAAGCTGCTCCGGGCGTTCGGACTGCCCGAGGCAATCTTCTCGGCCGCGCATGGCGACTTGCGCGAAATCATCGGCGACCGCCTCGCCACAACTTTGCTGGGGACGGATAACGCCGCGATCGTACAGACCGCATGCGACTGGGCAACGGGCGACAACCAGCACATCGTCACCATTGCCGACCCTGAGTATCCACAGGCACTGCTCGAGATTGCCGACCCGCCGACACTGATCTACGTCCGCGGCCGCCTCGACCTGCTCAACCGACCGGCGCTGGCCATGGTCGGCAGCCGCAACCCGACGCCGCAGGGCGTACAGAATGCGGAACGTTTCGCTGCCGCATTTGCCGACGCCGGCCTCGTCGTCGCCAGCGGACTCGCGCTCGGCATCGACGCCGCAGCGCATCGCGGCGCACTGGCAGCCGGCGGCGACACGATCGCTTTCATCGGTACCGGGATCGATCGTATTTACCCCGCGCGCAACAAGGACCTGGCGCTGGAGATTGGCGCCAAGGGAACGATCGTCTCGGAATTTCCGCTCGGCACGACGGTCACGGCGTTCAACTTTCCCAAGCGCAATCGCCTGATCTCGGGATTGTCGCAAGGGGTTCTGGTCGTCGAAGCGGCGATCGAAAGCGGCTCACTGATTACGGCGCGTCTCGCCGGCGAACAGGGACGCGAGGTTTTCGCCATCCCGGGCTCGATCCACTCGCCGCAGTCACGCGGCTGTCACAAGCTGATCAAGCAGGGCGCCAAGCTCGTCGAGACCGCGCAGGACGTGCTTGAAGAGTTGAGCTGGGGTCGCCTCGCCGAACCCGCTGTGCCGCGTGCGGAGCAAGCGGTGGGCGCGGCCGGGCACAACGATCTGCTCGCGCACATGGGTTTCGATCCGTGCGGACTCGACGATCTCGCCGGACGGAGCGGCTTGACGGCCGATACGCTTTCCGTGATGCTGCTGCACTTGGAGCTCGATGGACATGTCGCCAGCCTGCCTGGCGGCCGCTACCAAAGGCTCGCGCACACGTAGAGACTCCCCGCTTCACATGATTGATATCCTCGTTTACCTCTTCGAAAACTATCAGGATTTGTCGGCTCACCCCAAACCGGACGCCTTGGCCCGCAAGCTCAGCGACATCGGATTTGAAGATGAAGACATCTCGCTCGCGCTGGTCTGGCTGAACGGCCTCAAGAACACCCAACGCGCTGAATGGACATGCAGTCCGCTTGCACAGCGCATATACACTGCAGAGGAACAGTATCGGCTCGGCGCCGAATGCTTGAGTTTCATCATATTCCTCGAGACCACGGGTGTCATTTCACCGCATCTCCGCGAATTGGTGATCGAGTACGCGATGATGCTCGACGACGATTCCATCCCTCTGGACAAGTTCAAGGTCATTGTGCTGATGGTGCTCTGGAGCAGGGAGGAGGATCTCGAACCGTTGATCGTCGAGGAATTGCTCTACGACGCCGACGCTGAATTGATGCACTGATTCGCAACTCGTACCTGCCTTACTTCCCGCCCTGTCGCTACTACCCATCCTGCTTGCCAAGCGCTGACCAGTGCTCTTATCATGGTTTGCAGCATGGTGCGATTCGAGCATCCTGAAGTCATATACTTTCGCCATTTTTCCCGGGCACATAACACGCCATGAGCAAGAAGCTGATCATTGCAGAGAAACCTTCGGTTGCCGCCGACATCGCGCGCGCCCTTGGCGGGTTTACAAAACATGACGACTACTTCGAGAGCGACGACTTCGTCCTCTCCTCGGCGGTTGGTCACCTGCTCGAACTCGCCTGCCCCGAAGAGTACGAGGTCAAACGCGGGAAATGGTCGTTCGCCCACTTGCCGGTGATTCCGCCGCACTTCGCGCTCAAGCCGATCGAGAAGTCGGAATCGCGGCTCAAGCTGCTGACCAAGCTGATCAAGCGCAAGGACGTGACGACGCTGGTCAATGCCTGCGACGCGGGCCGCGAAGGTGAGCTGATCTTCAACTACATCGCGCAGCACGCGAAGAGCGGCAAGGGTGTGCAGCGCCTGTGGCTGCAGTCGATGACGCAACAGGCGATCCGGGACGGCTTCGCCGGACTGCGCGACGGCTCGGAAATGAAAGGCCTCGCCGACGCGGCGGTCTGCCGTTCCGAATCGGACTGGCTGGTCGGCATCAACGGTACGCGCGCGATGACCGCGTTCAACTCGAAGACTGGCGGTTTCCACCTGACGACGGTCGGCCGCGTGCAGACGCCGACGCTGGCGCTGCTCGTCGAGCGCGAGGACAAGATTCGCCGCTTCAAGCCGCGCCCCTACTGGGAGCTGGAAGGCGTCTTCTCCTGTGCCGCCGGAGAGTATCGCGGCAAGTGGTTCGACGAGGACTTCACCAAGGGCAAGGGCGAGGAAGACGAACACCTGCGCGCCGACCGTCTGTGGGACGAAGCCCGCGCCAAGGCGCTGCAAGGCAAATGCACGAACAAGCCGGGCGTGGTCACTGAAGAAGCCAAGCCTTCTTCGCAGCTGTCGCCCCTGCTTTACGACCTCACCAGCCTGCAGCGCGAAGCGAACAGCCGCTTCGGCTTTTCGGCAAAAGCCACCTTGGGGCTGGCACAGGCGCTGTACGAAAAACACAAGGTGCTGACCTATCCGCGGACCGACGCGCGCGCGCTGCCCGAGGACTATCTCGGTACGGTGAAGGACACGCTCAGGATGCTGACCGGCGAGGGTGTCGGCAAAGGCCACGACGAATCGCTGCTCTCCCGGTTCTCGCCGTTCGCGCACCAGATTCTGGCGCGCAACTGGGTCATCCCGAACAAGCGCATCTTCAACAACGCCAAGATTTCCGACCACTTCGCCATCATCCCGACGCTGCAGGCGCCCAAGCACCTGTCCGAGCCCGAGCAGAAGCTCTACGACATGGTCGTCAAGCGCTTCCTCGCGGTCTTCTATCCCGCGGCCGAATACATGGTCACGACGCGCATCACGCGCGTCGAGGGCGAACCGTTCAAGACGGAAGGCAAGGTGCTGGTCAATCCCGGCTGGCTGGCCGTCTATGGGCGCGAGGGACAAGCCGGCGACGAAGGCAATCTGGTCGCGGTTGGCGCGAAGGAGACCGTGCATACGGATGAGGTCGTCCTCAACGCCACCGAAACGCGGCCGCCGGCGCGCTATTCCGAAGCGACGCTGCTGTCGGCCATGGAAGGCGCAGGCAAGATGGTCGACGACGAGGAACTGAAGGCGGCGATGGCCGGACGCGGCCTCGGCACGCCGGCGACGCGCGCGCAGATCATCGAGAACCTGATCGGCGAACAGTATCTGCACCGCGAGGGGCGCGAATTGCAGCCGACCGCGAAGGCGTTTTCGCTGATGACCCTGCTCAACGGCCTGGGCATTCGCGAGCTGACCGCGCCCGAACTGACGGGCGAGTGGGAATGGAAGCTGGCGCGCATGGAACGTGGCGAGATGTCGCGCGAGGCGTTCATGCAGGAAATCGCGGCGATGACGCAGCACATCGTCGACCGTGCCAAGAGCTACGACAGCGACACCATTCCCGGTGATTTTGGCGAACTCGAAACCCCTTGCCCGAAGTGCGGCGGCAAGATCAAGGAAACCTACAAGAAGTTCCAGTGCCAGGCGTGCGACTTCGCGCTTTGGAAGATCGTCGCCGGACGTCAGTACGAAGCGTCGGAGATCGAGATCCTGCTGACCGAACGCAAGATCGGACCGCTGACCGGCTTCCGCAACAAGATGGGGCGGCCGTTCAACGCGATCATCAAGCTGAACGCGGACAACCAGCCCGAGTTCGATTTCGGTCAGGGAGCGGGCGGCGAAGAGGGCAGCGCGGAAGCCGTCGACTTCTCCGGGCAGCAATCCCTGGGGGCCTGTCCAAAATGTGCGGGGCAGGTGTTCGAGCACGGCATGGCCTACGTCTGCGAGAAGTCGGTCGGACCGGAAAAGACCTGCGACTTCCGCTCGGGCAAGGTCATCCTGCAGCAGGCAGTCGAACCCGAGCAGATGCAGAAGCTGCTGGCGACGGGGCGCACCGATCTGCTCAAGGACTTCGTTTCGTCGCGCACGCGCCGCAAGTTCTCGGCGTTCCTCGTTCGCGGCACCGACGGCAAGGTCGGCTTCGAGTTCGAGAAGCGCGAGCCCAAGGCGAAAGCTCCGGCCAAGACCGTGAGCAAGAAAAGCAGCGCGCAATAGGCGTCGAGGTGACGTCGCCCCCGCCTGACGCGCAACGCTCAGGCGATGGCGCTGACGCCCGGTGGCGGCGCATCGAGGATCGCCGCGCGCAAAACGTCGATCGCCTGCGGACGCGGGAAGGAAGCCCGCCACGCGATTCCGACGCGCCTGAAGGGAGCCGGCTGGGTGAAGTCGCGATATTGCAATAGCGAGCCATTCTGCGGCCACGATTTTGCCGCGGAAATCGGCACCACCGAGATGCCGACGCCGCTCGCGACCATGTGGCGAACCGTTTCGAGCGAGCTGCCTTCGAGCGCACCGTTAGCGCCACCCGGTTCCGACAGGTGCGGGCAGGCCTGCACGACCTGATCGCGGAAGCAGTTGCCCTGACCGAGGAGGAGCAGATTCTCGCCAGCGATCTGGTCGGGCGGAATTGCCGCCTGCTTCGCCATTGGATGATGCATCGGCATGACGACGCAGAACGGTTCGTCGTAGACCGGCCGCGAGACGATGCCCGGCTCGGAAAAGGGCAGGGCGACGATGATCGCGTCGAGATCACCGCGGCGCAATTGTTCGCCCAGGTTGACCGTAAAGTTCTCCTGCAGATACATCGGCATGTGCGGTGCGCGCGCGTGCAGCGCCGGCACCAGGCGCGGCAACAGATACGGTGCGATGGTGTAGATGACGCCGAGGCGCAGCGCACCGATCAGCGGATCCTTGCCCTGCTGCGCGATTTCCTTCAGGCGCCCGGCTTCCTCGAGCACGCGCTCGGCCTGCCTGGCGATCTGTTCGCCGGTCGGCGTCAGGCGTACCTCGCTCGGCGTGCGTTCAAAGAGGATCACGCCGTACTTGTGTTCGACCTTTTTCAGCGCGACCGACAGCGTCGGCTGACTGACGTGGCATTTTTCCGCCGCACGGCCGAAGTGCCGCTCGCGCGCCAGCATGACGATGTAGCGAAGCTCGGTGAGTGTCATCTTCTCAGAAGGTGATGACCTTGTCGGCCGCCAGCGTCCATTCGCCAAGCTCTGGCAGCGTTCCGATGGCGACGCCGGGAATCAGTTCCAGATCGACGATACCGCGCGCCTGGGCGCAGGTCCGGCAGAGCTTGATCTGCGCGCCGTGCTCGACCAATTCGATAAGCATCTGTTGCAAGCCACCGCCCGCGCTGGCAGCGGATTGGTTGGGCAGGCCGACGGTCACCGCGTCGGACATCATGAACAGGCGCAGATCGACGGTCTCGATTTCCTGCGCTGCGATCGCCGTCGCCAGACGCAGCGCGCTCAACATGCGTTCGCTGCCGTAGGCCGGCGCGTGGATGATGAATAGAACGGTCTGCACGATAGTCGCCTCCTCGTCTTCGTTCGTCAGGCGGCAGATGAACTCACCTGCGCCAAAGCAAGATCTTCCTCGGTCAGCCACGTCCATTCGCCCGGCTTGAGCGTCGCGGGCAGAACGTAGGCGCCGATCGAAACGCGATGCAGCGCTTCGACACGATTACTCGCCGCCGCCACCATGCGTTTGACCTGATGATACTTCCCCTCGGTCACCGTCAGGCGTAACAGCCGATCCGAAATGCGTTCGCAAGCGGCGGCCGCGATCGCCGACGGTTCATCGTTCAGGACGACGCCGTCGAGCAGCGCAGCGATCTGCGCGTCGTCGATGTCGTGCTTCGTCGTCGCCTCATAGACCTTCGCGACGATCTTCTTCGGCGACGTGCATTTATGAATGAATTGCCCGTCGTCCGACATCAGCAACAGGCCCGTCGTATCCTCGTCAAGGCGCCCCACCGCCTGCACGCCGCGCGTCACCAGCGGGCGCGGAAGCAGGGCATAGACGCTCGGGTGGAAGCGCGGCTTGTGCGAACACTCGTAGTTGGCCGGCTTGTTCAAGGCGATGTAGGCGTTCTTCCGGAACGTCCAGGGGACGCCGTCGACCGCGAACGAGAAGCCTTCCGGATCGAAGTCGGCAAGAGGATCGTCGCAGTCTTCACCGGCGACACGCACGCGGCCGGAATGGACCAGGGCGCGGCACTCGGAACGACTGCCAAAACCCTGCGTCCTGAGCAATCGTTCAAGTTCCATCAGTCATTCCGGGAGGTCGTTGGGGTCGGGCGAAACTGCATATCGTCGGCAATTGTACTGCGGCGGTCGACGCTTGACGCGCACGCTACAAAAACGACGTAGAATCACAAGGCTCAAAAATAACGAAACCAACGATGGCAACCTTGGGATTCGGCCTTCGCGCCAAGTCGATACTCGCGCTCGTCCTCGCCTGTTTGTTCGCCGTTACCACTGCCGGCTTGATCGGCTGGCGCATTCTCGAAGGGGTACGCAATCACTTCGGCGAGGCGTATGCGCGCAATCTCACGCAGCTGAAGCGCGAACGCATCCTGGCGCCGATCTCGCGCGACCTTGCGCTGGCAAAGCGACTGGCGAACTCGGAAATCACCCGGCAATGGCTGGCCAGCGAGAACGACGCCGCGCTGCGGGCGCTCTTTTTCAAGGAAGCCGAAGCCTATCGCTACGACCTGAGCAGCCGCTCGTACTTCCTCTGCAGCAATCGCAGCAGGGGCTTCTATTTCAACGACGACAACAAGGTGTCCAGCGACCAGCCGCGCTACATGCTGGACCCGGAAAAATCGAGCGACCAGTGGTTTTTCAATACGCTGCGCCAGCCGGAAATCTTCAACATCAACGTCAATTACGACGCGCACCTGGACATCACGCAGGTCTGGCTGAACATCCAGATCCGCGCGCGTGATCGCGTGCTCGGCATCGCCGGTACCGGTATCGACCTGAGCACGTTTCTCAAGGAATTCATCGACACCGACGAGCCGGGCATCACGCCGATGATCGTCGCGCAGTCGGGCGCCATCCAGGCGCATCGCAACAAGGCGCTGATCGCGATCAACCAGGCAGCGAGCGCCGCCGCGACCGATCAGACGCTGCCCGGCCTCTTGCGCGACGGGCCGGAACGCGTCGAGTTGGGTAACGCGATGATCCGGGCGATCAACAACCCCGACGAGGTCGTGACGCTGCACGTCCGGCTGGACGGCCGCGAGCAACTGCTGGCCCTGGCTTACGTCCCCGAACTCAAGTGGTACGTGGTCTCCGCGGTCAACCTGAAGGCAGTCAATGTACTCGATGACCGCTGGATCAATACGGCGATCCTCGCGGTGGTGCTGCTCGTCGGCGTGCTGCTCGCCGGATTTGGCTACGCCGTCGAGCGACTGGTCCTGCGTCCGCTGAAAAAGCTGCAACAGTCCGCCTCGCAAATGGCGCACGGCAATTTCGACGTCTCG
>RRZU011103726.1_pt1 | contig 19077 bp, 18 predicted proteins | sample 2165561 | NCBI WGS metagenome assembly RRZU01 (sample SAMN10456909, study PRJNA506462) | wastewater metagenome | isolation source: wastewater sludge | place: USA: Moscow, Idaho | reverse complement strand
TTCGCATCGCTATCGCTGATGATGCCTTGTGCGGCCAGCATCGCCGCATGGGCGCGGCTGCCCCGGATGTCCTGGGCATAAAGCCGCTGGTCGAATCCGATCGAGGCATTGATCGCCTCCATGATCGCGTCCGGGCCGGCGGCGAAACGTCCACCCCACATCGTGTTGGCGGTGCTGGCGGGCTGCTCGGTCATGACTTGTCCTTCGGGAGGATGAAATGCTGCGTTGGCTGGTTCTTTATACGGCACTGGGGATCGGTGCAAATGCCGCTTACGCCGGGGAAATCGACTGGGGCGCGGCGCATCTGGGGGGCTTGTCGAAACTGACCCAGACCGAGCCTGCGCCGGTGCCGGCGACCCCGTTCACCGACCCGCAGGGCGGCACGCATTCGCTGGCCGACTACAAGGGAAAGGTGGTGCTGCTGAATTTCTGGGCAACCTGGTGCGCCCCCTGCCGCGAGGAAATGCCCTCGCTTGATGCCTTGCAGGGCGAGCTTGGCGGCAAGGATTTTCAGGTCGTGGCCATCGCCGCCGGCCACAATCCGCCCCCCGCCATCGAAAAGTTCATGACCGAGGCCAAGATCGCCAACCTGCCGGTGCTTCTGGACCCGCGGCAGGGCCTTGCGCGCGAAATGGGCGTCATGGGCATGCCCGTGACCATCCTGATCGACCGCGACGGCAATGAGATCGCCCGCCTGATCGGCGGCGCCGACTGGGCCTCCGAGGCGTCGAAAACGCTTATCCGGCAGGCGATAGCGCCCTGACCCGGGCATGTCGCGGGCAATGGGTCATGTGGTCGTTGACCAGCCCGCAGGCCTGCATGAAGGCATAGGTGATGACCGGGCCGCAGAACTTGAAGCCACGCTTTTTCAAGGCTTTGGACATCGCCTCGGATTCCGGCGTCTTTGCCTGCACCTCGGCCATCGAGGTCAGGCGGTTCTGGATCGGGCGACCGCCGACAAAGGACCAGATGAAGGGCGAAAAGCCCTCGGCGGCCTCGATGTCCAGATAGGCGCGGGCGCCGGTGACGGCGGCCTCGATCTTGCCGCGATGGCGGACGATGCCGGGGTTTTGCAGGGCGCGGGCGATCTCGGGTTCGCCCCAGCGGGCGACGCGCGCGGGGTCGAAGCCCTCGAAGCAGTCGCGAAAGGCGTCGCGCTTGCGCAGGATGGTGATCCAGCTCAGCCCCGCCTGGAACCCGTCCAGCACCAGCTTTTCCCAAAGCGCGCGCGAATCGTATTCCGGCACGCCCCATTCGGTGTCGTGATAGGCAACATATCGCGGGTCGGTCCCGCACCATGCACAGCGTTCGGCGCCTTCGGTCATATCCCGTTAACCTCGAGTCCAGAAACCGGCTTGGGTTTACCCGATCTTAGGGGATGATGGCCAGACTGCGGCAGACGACAGGAGTCTTGGCATGACCGATAAGATCGAATCGCGCCCGGAATTCGGCTCTCCGCTGGAGTTCGCGGTGGAGCAGCAGGGACGGATCACGATGGCCACGGTGCGGCGCGCGGTGTCGCGCGGCGACGCCGTTCTGGCCTATCAGCCCGTGGTTCAGGCGAACCGAACCGAAACCGCAGCCTTTCACGAAGGGCTGATCCGAATCATCGACGAAACCGGGCGGATCGTGCCTTTGCGCGATTTCATGCCGCTGGCCGAAACGACCGAACTGGGCCGGCAGATCGACTGTCTGTCCCTGTCGCTGGGCCTGAAGGCGCTGGCCGAGGAACCCTCGATCCGGCTGTCGATCAACATGTCCGCGCGCTCGATCGGCTATCCGGCCTGGCTGCAAACGCTGCGCGCCGGCATCGCCGAGGATGAGCGCGTGACCGAGCGGCTGATCCTTGAGATCACCGAAAGTTCGGCCATGGGCATGCCGGAACTGGTCGGCCGCTTCATGCAGGAATTGCAGGCGCATGGCGTCAGCTTCGCGCTGGACGATTTCGGCGCCGGCTATACCTCGTTCCGCTATCTGCGGGATTTCTGCTTCGACATGATCAAGATCGACGGGCAGTTCATCCGCGACATCAACCAGCAGCGCGACAATCAGGTGCTGACGCGGGCGCTGCAATCCATCGCCCATCATTTCGACATGTTCACGGTGGCGGAATCGGTCGAGACCGCCGACGACGCGGCCTTCCTGATCGACATGGGCATCGACTGCCTGCAGGGATATTATTTCGGCGCACCGACCATTGTGCCGCCCTGGCGATCCCCCAATACCGCCGCCAAGCGCAGCTAAGCCGCCGCCCGGACCTCATCGCGCCGCCGCTGCCCCAATGGCGCGGCGCGACTTCGCGGGCACCTCTGGCCGGGCGGTCTGCCTGGCTGGCGCGTGATTGACAAGCCAGGCCCCTGCGGCCCGTGCCGCCCGGCTTTCGCGGCGAATGTGCAGCCGCATCGGCGACTTGGACCCGTTTGCCGGCAGCGGCCTCAGGAATGTGGGCCGTCCCTGGCCAGCATGTCCCCGCAACCATTGCGCGGGCCGGGTTCGCCTGATCCGCAGGGACCGCTGCCCGCAATCGCCGCCCGCGGTCGCCGCCCGGCGGCGAATATCCGTCCATCATCGCCGCCGCTCGGGTCGCGGGCGGCGCGGGCCGCGACCAGCCAAGCCCGCTTGACCTTACCCGGCGAAACGGCAAACAGTTTGCCTGTCTCCGAGTTTCTCGGCCATCAGCGAAGGAGCCTGTCATGACCAAAGCAGTAATCGTATCCGCCGCCCGCACCCCCGTGGGCAGCTTCCTCGGATCCTACGCGAATGTCCCCGCGCATGAGCTTGGCGCCACCGTGCTGAAGGCCATCGTCGAACGCGCCGGCATCGATCCGGGCGAGATCTCGGAAACCATCCTCGGGCAGGTGCTGACTGCCGCGCAGGGCCAGAACCCCGGCCGTCAGGCGCATATCCTTGCCGGCTATCCGCGCGAATCCGCCGGCTGGCTGATCAATCAGGTCTGCGGCTCGGGCCTGCGCTCGGTGGCGCTGGCGGCGCAGCAGGTCCTGCTGGGCGATGCCGCGGTCGTGGCGGCGGGCGGCCAGGAATCGATGTCGCTCTCGAACCACGCGGCCTATATCCGCGCCGGGCAGAAGATGGGCGACATGAAGATGCTCGACACCATGATCAAGGACGGCCTCTGGGACGCGTTCAACAACTATCACATGGGCCAGACGGCCGAGAATGTGGCCGCGAAATGGGGCATCACCCGCGAAGAACAGGACGAATTCGCCGTCGCCTCGCAGAACAAGGCCGAGGCCGCGCAGAAGGCCGGCCGTTTCGCCGATGAGATCACCCCGGTCACCATCAAGACCCGCAAGGGCGATGTCGTCGTCGATTCCGACGAATACATCCGCCACGGCGCCACGCTTGACGCGATGGCGAAGTTGAAGCCCGCCTTCACCAAGGATGGCACCGTGACCGCCGGCAACGCCTCGGGGCTGAACGACGGCGCCGCCGCCGTGCTGGTGATGACCGAGGCCGAGGCCGCCCGCCGCGGCCTGACGCCGCTGGCGCGCATCGCATCCTATGCCACCGCCGGCGTCGACCCGGCGATCATGGGCACGGGCCCGATCCCGGCCAGCCGCCGCGCGCTTGAGAAAGCCGGCTGGACGGTCGCCGACCTCGACCTGGTCGAAGCGAACGAGGCATTCGCCGCCCAAGCCATCGCCGTCAACCGCGACATGGGCTGGGATCCGTCGATCGTGAACGTGAACGGCGGCGCCATCGCCATCGGCCACCCGATCGGCGCCTCGGGCGCGCGCATCCTGAACACGCTGCTGTTCGAAATGGCCCGCCGCGACGCCAAGAAGGGTCTGGCGACGCTGTGCATCGGCGGCGGCATGGGCGTCGCGCTTTGCATCGAACGCTAAGGCGAAAGGGCGCGCGCAATTATCTTGCGCGCGCCAAACCGGCTGGATAGCATAATTTCAAGCACCATTGTCTGAAGGGGGAAGAAATGGCGAAAGTGGCCCTTGTGACCGGCGGATCGCGCGGCATCGGCGCGGCGATTTCGACGGCGTTGAAGGCGGCTGGCTATACGGTTGCAGCGAACTATGCCGGCAATGACGATGCCGCCAAGGCGTTCACCGCCGAGACCGGCATCAAGACCTATAAATGGTCGGTGGCGGATTACGACGCCTGCGCCGCCGGCATCAAGCAGGTCGAGGCCGAACTGGGCCCGATCGCCGTGCTGGTCAACAATGCCGGCATCACCCGCGACTCGATGTTCCACAAGATGACCCCGCAGCAGTGGAAAGAGGTCATCGACACCAACCTGACCGGGCTTTTCAACATGACGCACCCGACCTGGGGCGGCATGCGCGACCGCAAGTTCGGCCGCATCATCAATATCAGCTCGATCAACGGCCAGAAGGGACAGGCGGGGCAGGCCAACTATTCCGCCGCCAAGGCCGGCGACCTGGGCTTTACCAAGGCGCTGGCCCAGGAAGGCGCGCGCGCCGGCATCACCGTGAACGCGATCTGCCCGGGCTATATCGGCACCGAGATGGTCCGCGCCATCGATGAAAAGGTCCTGAACGAGCGTATCATCCCCCAGATCCCCGTCGGCCGCCTGGGCGAGCCCGAAGAGATCGCCCGGGCCGTGGTATTCCTGGCCTCGGACGATGCGGGTTTCATCACCGGCTCGACCATCAGCGCCAATGGCGGGCAGTATTTCGTCTGAAATCCGCGCCGGAAAGCCTGGCTGAAAACCGGCTTTCCGCCACGCGGCCTTTAGGAATACGGCCTGACGAAAATACGCTTTCTGAAAACATGCTTTCCGAAGCACTGCGGCCCGCGAATTTCGCGGGCCGTTTCTGGTTCGATCCTGACAAACCGGGGCGAGCCTGCCCCGGCAGCCCGTCAATGCGACAGGCGGGCGATCTCTTCCTTGATGCGAAGCTTTTCCTTCTTCAACTGCGCGATTGCGAGGTCATCCGTGCCCGGGCTGCGATGCGCCGCCTCGATGGCATTGGACAGTGACTGGTGTTTACGGCGAAGCTCCTGCACGTGGGATTCAACCGACATTCCGTCCTCCTCTGGGATTGCTCGAACAAGTAGATTGCACCACAGAACTGTCACATTGTCACCGAAAATCGGGGGTTCCGGGCGCAAGTGCCGCACCCTCGCGCAGAACCGCCTGCGCGGCCTCGGTCAGGTCCTCGGCATCCGCCGAATGTGACGGTTTCGCGTGTAAAACAAAGGGAAAATGCAGCCGCAGGGGCGTGCGGGCGCCTTTGCGGGCCAGCAGGATGACGCGCCCCGCCTCACGCCCCGCTCGCGCAGAAATCGGGAAAATTTGAACGGCCCCGGCTTTGCCGGCCAGCGCCGACAGAATCGCATCCAGCCGGTCGGCGCGCTGGATCAGCGTGATCGTGCCGCCCGGACGCAGGCGGCGCAGCCCGGCGGCGATCCAGTCCGACAGCGGCGTGTCCTCGTGCCGGGCGGTGCCGCGTCCGGCATCGGGGGCGACCGTGCCGCCAAGAAAATAGGGCGGGTTGGCGATGACATGGTCAAAACTTTCGCCACGCAGCAGGGCCGGCATATGGGCAAGATCGCCCTCGGCCACGCGGGCGGCGATACCGTTCGCCGCGGCATTGCGGCGGGCCAGCGCGGCATAGGCGGGTTGCAGCTCAAGCCCGGTCAGCGCCAGCCCGGGCACCCGCGCGCCAAGGCAAAGCAGCGCGACCCCTGCCCCGCAGCCCAGCTCCAGCACGCTTTCGCCGGGCCGCGCCGGGCAGGCGGCGGCCAGCATCACCGCGTCGGCGCCGGCGCGATAGCCGCGCACAGGCTGGGCGATGCGCAAGCGGCCGCCCAGAAAGCCGTCCTCGCGCCAGTCCGCGCCGGTGTCAGTCATGGTCGATAAGGTTGTCGCGCAGGATCGCGCGCGCCATGAACAGGTCGCGATCCGCGACCATCAGCCGCCGTGGCAGGATGCCCAGCGAGCCTTCCAGCACGCTCATGTGCTGGTCCAGCGGAAAGGACATGATCCCCTCGGCCGCAAGGATATCGGCGGCGCGGGTGATCAAAAGCGGGTCTGTGGTTCGCAAAAGCTGTTTCATATCATAAGAAAGGTAGGTGGCGGTTGCGCAACTGTCCATGGCGTGGCAATGGCTTGCGGCGAAAGGGGATGGCACATGGGCATGAACGAAAACGTCTCGAAGCCGCTTGACCGGCTTGCCGCTGAACTTGCCGGGGACATGGGCAATGTCAATGCGCTGATCCGCGAGCGCATGGCCAGCCGCCACGCGCCGCGCATCCCCGAGGTCACCGCGCATCTGGTCGAGGCCGGCGGCAAGCGGCTGCGGCCCCTGCTGGTGCTGGCGGCGGCGCGGCTTTGCGGTTACGCGGGCGACAAGCATCTGCTGCTGGCGGCAGCGGTCGAATTCATCCACACCGCCACGCTGCTGCATGACGATGTGGTGGACGAAAGCCGGCAGCGGCGCGGGCGCCCGACGGCGAACCTTTTGTGGGACAACAAGTCCAGCGTGCTGGTCGGCGACTATCTGTTCGCGCGCAGCTTCCAGTTGATGGCCGATACCGGCAACATGCAGGTCATGCAGATTCTGGCCAATGCCAGCGCCACCATCGCCGAGGGCGAGGTGCTGCAACTGACCGCCGCGCAGGACATCGCCACCAGCGAGGACACCTATATCCAGATCGTGCGCGGCAAGACGGCGGCGCTGTTTTCAGCCGCGACCGAGTCGGGCAGCGTCGTCGCCGGCGCCGATCCGGCGGTGCAGCGGGCGCTGTTCGATTACGGCGATGCGTTGGGGATCGCCTTCCAGATCGTGGATGACCTGCTGGATTACGGCGGCTCGACCGCGACCATCGGCAAGAACGTGGGCGACGACTTCCGCGAGCGCAAGCTGACGCTGCCGGTCATCAAGGCCATCGCCGCCGCCGATGCCGACGAGCGCGCCTTCTGGGAACGCTGCATCGGTCAGGGCAAGCAGGCCGAGGGCGATCTGGACCGGGCGCTGGCGATCCTGCGGGCGCGCGGGGCGCTGGATGCCGCCCGTGCCGACGCCATCGCCTGGGCCGAGCGCGCCAAGTCGGCGCTGGCCGCCGCCCCCGCGCATCCGCTGCGCGACGAACTGGCGGATCTGGCGGATTACGTCGTCTCGCGCATTTCCTGACCGCGGGGTGCGGTGCGAAAAAGCCCGGCGCAGGCCGGGCTTTTTGCATTTCCGGGTGCAGGGCGTCTAGCTGTTATAGGCGTTCTCGCCGTGGGTGGTGACGTCAAGGCCCTGACGCTCATCGACGGCCGGGACGCGCAGGCCGACGACCGCCTTGACGATCGTCAGCGCCACAAAGGACACCACGCCCGACCAGATCACCGCGATCAGCACGCCAAGCGCCTGCCTCCCCACCTGCGCCGCGATATTATAGTCGGGCGCGACGGCGCCGCTGGCATAGTCATAGATGCCCGAACCGCCCAGCGACGGCGCCGCGAAAACCCCGGTCAGGATGGCACCGATGATGCCGCCGACGCCGTGGATGCCAAAGACGTCCAGGCTTTCGTCCACGCCCAGCTTCGCCTTCAGCGTGATGACGAACCACATGCACAGGAACCCCGCGATCAGCCCGATGGCGATGGCGCCCATCGGCCCCACGAACCCCGCGCCCGGCGTAATGCCGACCAGCCCCGCAATCGCGCCCGAGACGCCACCCAGCAGCGAGGGATGCCCGCGCAGCACCCATTCGCCAAAGGCCCAGGCCAGCGCCGCGGCAGCGGTGGCGACGACGGTGTTCAGGATGGCCATCGCGGCGACGCCGGTGGCCTCCATGTTCGAGCCGGCGTTGAAGCCGAACCAGCCGACCCACAAAAGACAGCCGCCGATGAAGGTGAAGGTCAGGTTGTGCGGGGCGATCAGCTCGCGCCCATAGCCAAGGCGGGGGCCGACGACGATGGCGGCGACAAGGCCTGCAATGCCCGCGTTGATGTGAATGACGGTGCCGCCGGCGAAATCCAGCGCGCCATGGCCGAACAGATAGCCCGAGGGCGCGTCATAGGCGCTGGGGCCGCCCCACCACCAGACCATATGCGCCATCGGCAGGTATGAGAAGATGAACCAGATCACCACAAAGGCCAGAACGGCGGCGAATTTCATCCGCTCGACCGTGGCGCCGACGATCAGCGAGGCGGCGATGCAGGCGAAGGCCATCTGGAAGACGACAAAGACATATTCCGGCACATAGACATTAGCCGTGAAGGTCTCGGACAGCGAGGCGGTGCCGACGCCGGCCAGAAACGCCTTGGAGAGCCCGCCGATAAAGGGCGTCAGCGCCGTCGCATCGGCAGCCGCGCCGGCGCCGGTAAAGGCCAGCGAATAGCCGAACGAAACCCAAAGCAGCGCGATCACACAAAACAGCGTCAGCACCTGCATCAGCACCGACAGCATGTTCTTGGCCCTGACCAGCCCGCCATAGAACAGCGCCAGCCCCGGCAGCGACATCGCGATGACCAGAATGGCCGACAGCATCATCCATGTGGTATCGCCCTTGTCCACGACCGGCGCGACCGTCCGGGCGACAGCGGCGACGGCGGGGGCGGTTTCCTGCGCCAGCGAGGGCGCCGCCCACCCGACCAGCGGGATGGCAAGCGCCGGGATCACGGATTTGATCGCGGTTGGTCTGGTCATCTGTCCTGCACCTTCTTTCTGCGCCGCAGCAGTTCCTGTCCCGGCCAGAAGACGCGCCCGCCTTTGCCCGGCACAAGGCTTGTGCAGCCTTCCGCCGGCCTGCCCCCGAAAATGCCGCCGTTTCAGGCCAAAGCGGTGAAATTTGCACGCATTTTCAGCAGATCACTGATAGGTCATCTCGGTTCTCAAGACCGGCGCTTTCCTGTATGTTCACCGCAAACAGGCCGGGCGATCCGGTCGGGCAGGATATCAGGCATGAAGAAACCGACCGGCGGGGGCCGCATTGTCGCGGACAAGCGCAATTTCGACCAAGCCCCTCAGAAAATGCAGAAACAGCAGGCCGCGCCGCCGCGCAAGCCGCCGCGTCCGCCGCGCCGCGGCAATTTCCTGACGCGGGGAATCAGCGGTCTTGTGTCGCTGGTGTGGCGGGTGGTCTGGGGTTCGTTCTGGCGGCTGGGCCTGACTGTCGCCGCGCTGGTTTTCGCCGCCAGCTTCTATTTCTATACCACCCTGCCCGAGGCCTCGTCGCTGTTTGACGGCCGCGCGCGCGGCTCGGTCACCATGCAGGACACCGAGGGCCGCGTCTTTGCCTGGCGCGGCGAAACCTTCGGCATGGTCAGCGCCGACAAGATCGCGCCGGTGCTGAAGGATGCCGTCGTCGCGACCGAGGACAAGCGCTTCTACAGCCATTTCGGCATCAGCCCGCGCGGCATCGCCAGCGCCGTGCGCATCAACATGGCCGAGGGGCGCGGTCCGCTGGAAGGCAACGGCGGCTCGACCATCACGCAGCAGGTGGCCAAGCTTCTGTGCCTTGGCGAGACCTTCGACCCCACCCGCTGGAAGTCCGAGGCCGAGTTCGAGGCCGAATGCCGCAAGTCCTCGATCTGGCGCAAGGTCAAGGAAGTGCCCTATTCGCTGGCCATGGAGGCCAAGTACTCGAAAGAGGACATCCTCAACATCTACATGAACCGGTCCTATCTGGGCGCCGGCGCGCGCGGCTTCGAGGCGGCGGCGCAGCGTTATTTCGACAAGTCGGCGGCGGACGTGACCCCGGCCGAGGCCGCGATGCTGGCCGGGCTGCTGAAAGCGCCCAGCTATTTCGCCCCGACCGGCAACCTTGAACGCGCGCAGGACCGCGCCAGCGTCATCCTTGGGCTGATGCATGAACAGGGCTATCTGGATAACGCGCAATATGCCGATGCCAAGGCCAATCCCGCTGTCCTGTCCAAGGCGGCGGCGGCGCGGGCGGGCGGCTATTTCGCCGACTGGGTGATGGAATCGGGTCCGGGCTTCCTGACCTCGGAAACGACCGAGGACGTGACCATCAAGACCACCTTCGACCAGCGCGTGCAGCGCGCCGCCGAACGCGCCGTCCAGCGCATCTTCGATGAAAAGGTCGCCAAGGGCTCGACGGCGCAGGTGGCGGTGGTCATCATGTCGCCCGATGGCGCCGTGCGGGCAATGATCGGCGGGCGCGACAATACCGCGACCGGCACCTTCAACCGTGCCACGGCGGCAAAGCGGCAGACCGGCTCCAGCTTCAAGCCGTTTGTCTATGCGGCGGCGCTGGATCAGGGTTACGGCCCGAACAGCCTGGTGCTGGACGCACCGCTGACGATCAATGTCCGCGGGTCGGGGCCGTGGTCGCCGCAGAACTATACCCGCCGCTATCTGGGCGAGGTGACGCTGACCCGCGCGCTGGCGCAATCGCTGAACACCGCCACCGTGCGGTTGCAGGAAACCGCCGGGCGCGATGCGGTGCGCCGCGTCGCCACCGATTTCGGCGTCTCGGACAATCTTGCGCGCGGGCCGTCGCTGGGTCTTGGCGTGTCGGAATCGACGCTGCTGGCGATGACCGGCGCCTATGCCGGCATCCGCAACGGCGGCACTGCCGTCAGCCCCTATGGCCTGCTGGAACTGCGCATCAAGGGCGACGACCAGCCGCTGATCGGGCAGGCCGGCGGCATGGGCAAGCGCGTCATCTCGCAAAAGGCGGCGGGTGAGCTGATCGGCATGATGGAGCAGGTGATCCAGAACGGCACCGGCACCCGCGCCAAGCTGCCGGGCCGTCCGGCGGCGGGCAAGACCGGCACCACCTCCAGCTATGTCGATGCGTGGTTCATCGGTTTTACCGGGCAATATGTGGCCGGGGTCTGGATGGGCTATGACGACAACAAACCGCTGAAGGGCGTCACCGGCGGCGGGCTGCCGGCCGAGATCTGGCAGGCGGTCATGCAGGAAATCCACGACGGCCTGCCGGTCGAACCGCTGGGCGACTTCGTCTTTGACGCCTCGGGCGCGGTGCCGCAGGTGGTCTCGACCGGCGCCGATGGCGAGGCCGATCCGCTGGCCGATGCGCTGTCGCAGGCACTTGGCCAGCCCGCCCCCGCCGCGCAGGCCCCGGCGGATGCGACCGACCCGAGCCAACCCGCCCCGCAACCCGCCCCGCAATCTGCGCCAGAGGGCGACGGCACGGCCCCGGCGGGCGATGCCCCGGCAGATGGTCCGCCCACCTTCCCGGCCGAGACGGTGACCAGCGGCGACATCAACCCCTCGGACCCGGGGGCCGAGGACGCGCTGACCCAGGCCCTGCGCGGCATCGACGGCGTCTACAAGCAATAACGCATCGGACCGGCCCTTGCGGGGCCGGTCCGTGCAGATCAGGCCGGGCAAGCCGGCCTATTCCCCAAAATTGCCCTAGCCGGCCTTTTGCAGATCGGCGGTCAGCGCGGCGATATTGCCGCCGCGCTTGGCCAGCATCGCCCCGATCTCGGCTCGTTCCGAGGCGAGCATGTTCACCCCCTCGATGATGATGTTGAAATAGCGGCTTTGCCCGGACTTGTCCGAAACGTGCCACTCGACCTCCATCGGGCTGCGGCCTTTCAGATAGGCGACCGAGGTCACGGCAAAGAAGGACTTCACCGGCTTCGCGCCCGTCACCTCGATGCGCGAGCCGATGAACTCGCGAAAGCGCTTGCCGTATTTGCGCCCGATATAGCCCTGAAACGCCTGCCTGTAGGCGGCGAATTCGGCGGCGCTGGCCTTGCGCGCCGCCGGACCCAGCGCCGAGCGCGCGATAATGTCGACATCGGCATAACGCGCAAAAATCGCCTCGAATGCCTTGTACATCTGCGCGGGCGGCTGGCCGGAGTTGATCACCGCATAGACCTCGTCCAGCGATTTCTGGATCAGCGCCCGCGCCTCGTTCGTGTCCAGCGCCCATGCGGGGGCGGCAGCGGTCGCCAGCCCGGCGCCGATCAGGCCCAGAAAGCCGCGCCGGGTGGGCAGGCGGAACTCATTCGGCATAAGGGTCAATGTAATCTCCTTGCTGGCCCAGTTCATAGCGGCGATGTTGCAGCCAGATCAGCCGGGTCTGCGCATAACTATCGGCACTTCCATACAGGATGGAATCGACGGAATCGCTGAAACGCCCCCGTTCACCGGCTTTTGACACCACACGCGTGCCAAGGCTGATCAGATACTGGTCGCGGTTCAGCCATTGCCGGGTCGGATCGATGACCAGATCGACAAGGCGGCCGACCGCGTCCCGCTCGGTCGAGGGGCCGATCAGCGGCAGTTCCAGATAGGACCCCTCGCCCACGCCCCACACGGCCAGCGTCTGGCCAAAATCGGTGTCCTCCTCGGGCAGGGCGAAGTCCTTGCTGGCCGGGTCAAGAATCCCCGCAAAGCCCAGGGTCGAGTTCACGAAGAACCGGAAGGTGGTGCGGATCGCCGGTGCCGGTTTGCCCTGCAAAAGATGGTTCACCGCCTTGCCCGGCAGCGCCAGGTTCTTGCCGAAATTCCCCACCGCCTCGACCGCGCGGCTGCCAACGCCTTGGGTTTTTTCGGATTTCTTGCCGCCCGACAGGCCGGCGCTCAGCGGTTTGACCAGATTGGCGTCGACGCGGCGGTTGAAGTCGTGGACGCGGCGGCTGATCGGCTCATACCGGTCGTTGATGCCGTCCTCGGGCCGGTTCGGGGCGCAGGCGCCCAGCAGGAAAACGGCGCAGATCGCGGTCGACAAAATCTTTGAGGACAAGCTTCTGGTAACCTTCCATTGCTATGACTTGCCTTGTCCGCGCCGATTCGGGACAAGAAGCCGCGACCGCAGCCGGGGCCCCGGACTGTTGCTCGGTCGCGTTTTGGGATATGCGCTGTGACATTTCCGGGCAAGGCCCGGCAAGTTTGTTAGGAAGGAACCGGCATGGCTTTGCCGCCGATGCGACACGATGGCGGGCGCGAACTGCGTTCAGCGCGCAGCGCCGCCTGGCAGCTTTACATCAGCGTGGGGATATTTTCCTTTGCGGTGAACCTGCTGATGCTGACCGGCCCGCTGTTCATGATGCAGGTCTATGACCGCGTCCTTGCCAGCCGCTCGGTCGAGACGCTGACCGCGCTATTCCTGCTGGTGGTGTTTCTGTTTACCATGATGGGGCTGCTGGATCTGGCCCGCAACCGCGTCATGGCGCGAATCGCCGCCCGTTTTCAGGAACGGATGGAGGGGCGGGTTTTCACCGCCGCGCTTCAGGACGGCAATACCGCCGGCTCGGACGTGATTTTGCGCGGCGGCATGCGCGACCTTGATTCGGTGCAGCGGCTGATCGGCTCGCCGATCCTGATGGCGCTGTTCGACCTGCCATGGGCGCCCTTCTTCCTGGCGGCGGTCTATCTGTTCCACCCGGTCCTTGGCTTCGTCGCCACCGGCGGCCTTGCGGTGCTGGTGGTGTCGACGCTGCTGAACCAGTGGCTCAGCCGCGATTCGCTGCAACAGGCGGCGATCGCCAGCCACGCGGCCGAACGCATGTCCGACCTTTACCGGGACGAGGGTGAGGTGATCGGCTCGCTGGGCATGCGTGGCGCGACCTTTCACCGCTGGCAGGATGCACGCGACCGCGCCACCGATGCGACAATCCGCGGCGCCGACCGCGCCACCAGTTTCACCGTCTTCTCGCGCACGTTCCGGCTGTTTCTGCAAAGCGCGCTTCTGGCCGCCGGCGCCTGGCTGGTGCTGCGCCAGGAGGTGACGCCCGGCGCAATGATCGCCTCGTCGATCCTGATGGGCCGCGCCCTTGCCCCGGTCGAGCAGGTCGTGGGCGGCTGGTCCATGGTTCAGCGCGCCCAGGACGGCTGGACACGCCTTTCCGAGCTGCTGTCGCGCCGCCCCCCGGCGATGTCCCGCACGCCCCTGCCGCATCCGCCCGCCCAGCTTGAGGTCAGAAACCTTACCATGATCCCGCCCGGCCAGTCCGCGCCGACGCTGCGCGGCGTCAGCTTCGACCTTGGCCCGGGACAGGCGCTGGGGGTGATCGGGCCATCCGGCGCCGGCAAGACGACGCTGGCGCGGGCGCTGATCAGCGCATGGCCGCTTTCGGGCGGCTCGATCCGGCTGGCCGGCGCCACGCTGGACCAATATGACCCCGACGTCCTGGGCAGCCTGATCGGCTATCTGCCGCAGCAGGTAACGCTGTTCGACGGCACCATTGCCGAAAATATCGCCCGCCTCGCGCCCGATCCCGACCCGCAGCGCGTGGTTGCCGCGGCCACCGCCGCTGCCGCGCATCGCATGATCCTTGATCTGCCGCAGGGCTACGACACCCGCGTGACGCAAAGCGGCGGCAGGCTCTCCGGCGGCCAGATCCAGCGCATCGGCCTTGCCCGCGCGCTTTACGCGGACCCGGTCATCTTCGTCCTGGATGAGCCGAACTCGAACCTCGACAACGAAGGCTCGGCCGCGCTCAACGTGGCGATCCGCAATATCAAGGCGCGCGGCGGCGCGGTGATCATCATGGCGCACCGCCCCGCCGCGATCACCGAATGCGAATTGCTGCTGGTGATGGATCAGGGCATGCGCCGGGCCTTCGGCCCCCGCGACGAGGTATTGAAATCCATGGTCAAGAACGCCGACCAGATCAACCGCGCCCAGGGCCAGGGCGGAGGCATGACATGACCGATTCCAACAATATCGGCCGCGCGCCAGTGGCAAAACTGGACGAGGCCTCGGTGCCCGAAACGCCGCCGCAGTTCCGCGCCCGCCGCGCCGATCCGCCCCCGACTGCCCCGGCACCGCCGCCCCGTCACCGCCCGACATGGTCGGCGCGCGGGCCGGTGATTCTGGGCGTCCTTGCCCTCGCCCTTCTGGTCGGCGGCTTCGGCGTCTGGTCCTGGACCGCGCGTATCGCCGGCGCTGTCGTCGCCAGCGGCCAGGTCGAGGTCGAGCAGCGCCGCCAGGTCGTCCAGCATCCCGATGGCGGCGTGGTCGACGAAATCCTCATCCACGATGGCGAAACCGTCACTGCGGGCCAGCCCCTGATCCGGCTGGACGGCGCATTGCTGAATACCGAACTGACCATCGTCGAGGGCCAGTATTACGAAATCCTCGCCCGCCGCGGCCGGCTCGAGGCCGAGCGCGCCGATGGCAAGTCGATCATCTTCCCCGAAAACCTGGTCAAGGCCGCCACCGGACGCCCGGAACTCAAATCCCTGATGGCCGGACAGGAAAGCCTGTTCGCGGCGCGTCTCGACACGCTCAAGCAGTCGCTCGGACAATTGGCCAAACAGTCCGAGCAGATCGATTCGCAGATCAGCGGCATCGACGCCCAGACGCTCGCCCTGCAACAACAGCGCGACTTCATCTCGCAGGAATTGCGCGACCAGCGCGCCCTGCTGGAAAAGGGCCTGGCGCAGGCGCCCCGCGTGCTGGCACTGGAACGCGAGGCCGCGCGCCTTGACGGCCAGCTTGGCGAGATGACCGCGACCCGCGCCCGCGCCGTGACGCAGCTGGCGGAAATCGACCTGTCGCGGCTGGAAAAATCCGCAACCTACCGCGAGGCCGCCGAAACCGAATTGCGCGACCTTGGCTACCGCGAACTCGAACTGGCCGAACGCCGCCGCTCGCTGATCGAACAGGTCTCGCGGCTGGAAATCCGCGCGCCCGTTTCGGGCGTGGTGCAGGAACTGCAGGTCACGACCCCCCGCTCGGTGATCCGTCCGGCCGACCCGATCATGTACATCATCCCGCAGGATCGCCCGCTGGTCGTCTTCGCCCGCGTCGCCACGATCAATATCGACGAGGTCCATCCCGGCCAAAAGGTGGTGCTGCGCTTCTCGTCCTTCTCGTCGCGCACGACGCCCGAAATCGACGGCGTGCTCAGCCGCGTCTCACCCGACACGCTGGTCGATCAGGCGACCCAGATCCCCTATTACCGCGCCGAGGTGACGATCCCCGCCACCGAGCTTGAAAAGCTCAAGGGGCTCGACCTCATCCCCGGCATGCCGGTCGAGGTCTATATCCAGACCGGCGAACGCAGCCCGATGGCCTATCTGGTAAAACCGCTCAGCGACTACTTCATCCGCGCCTTCCGCGAGAATTAAGGCCACACAAAAAACGAACGGGCGCGACAACGCCCGTTCCACCCCATTCTTTCATGTCCAAATATCCCGGGGGTCCGGGGGCAGCGCCCCCGGCTACGCGCGCCTCAAACCCCCAGGCACCAGCGCATGACAGCCTTTTGCGCATGCAGCCGGTTCTCGGCCTCATCGAAGATGACCGAGTTCGGACCATCCATCACCGCGCTCGTCACCTCGTCGTCGCGATGCGCGGGCAGGCAATGCATGAACAGCGCGTCAGACCTGGCATGCGCCATCAGGGCCTCGTTCACCTGATAGCCGCGCAGCTGGTTGTGGCGCCGCTCGCGCGCGGATTGCGGGTCATGCATCGAGACCCAGGTATCCGTCACCACCAGATCGGCGCCCTCGACCGCGCGGACCGGGTCGCGCTCGATCACCGCCTGCACACCTTGCGCGCGGGCGAAATCCATCGCCTCGACCTCGGGATCCAGCGGCGGCGGCCCGGTAAAGGTGAAATCGAAACCGAACTGGCCGGCACCATGGATCATGCTGGCGCAGACGTTGTTGCCATCGCCCGACCAGACCACCTTGCGGCCGGCGATCGGGCCGCGATGTTCCTCGAACGTCATCACATCGGCCATGATCTGACAGGGATGGGTGCGGTTCGTCAGGCCGTTGATCACCGGCACACTGGCGTATTCCGCCATTTCCAGCAGCGTCGCTTCCTCGAAGGTGCGGATCATGATCAGGTCGACATAGCGCGACAGCACCCGCGCGGTGTCGGCGATGGTCTCGCCATGACCAAGCTGCATCTCCTTGCCCGACAGCACCATGGTCTGCCCGCCCATCTGACGCACGCCCAGATCGAAGCTGACCCGCGTCCGCGTCGAGGGCTTTTCAAAGATCAGCGCCACCATGCGGTTGGCCAGCGGCTGCTCGGCATCCGGTGCGCCCCGGGGCTTGCCGTTCCGGGCGTCCTTCATCCGGCGCGCGGCGTCGATCATGCCCCGCAGATCGGCCTTGGCGGTGGTGTGGATGTCAAGAAAACTGTTCATTTGCGACGGTCTTTCAAATGGGTCCGGCAAGCAAGCCGCGTTGCCGGTGCAAGGTCAAGGCCCAAGGGCCGTATTCAGACAAATGCGATGACCGTCATCGGCGCCGGTTCAGAACGCAGTCCGGCGCCGCCCGTGAAAAGCCGTCCTCAGCCATCCAGCCGCCCCGCAGCACGGTCAAGCCGCGCCACTGCCTCGGCGATTTCGGCGTCGCTGATGGTCAGCGGCGGCAACAGGCGCAGGGTATTGTCGGCGGCGGCGACGGTCAGGATATGCTCGGCATAGCCGGCCTTGACCAGATCGCCCGGCGCGACCCTGCATTTCAGGCCCAGCATCAGCCCCTGCCCGCGCACCAGTTCAAAGATCTCGGGATGCGCGGCGACCAGCCCCTCAAGCTTTTGGCGGAAAAGACCGGCCTTGCGGTTCACCTCGGCCAGGAATTCGGGGCGGGCGACGATCTCCATCACGCGCGCGCCGACCGCGCAGGCCAGCGGATTGCCGCCATAGGTCGAGCCATGCGTCCCCGCAACCATCCCCGCGGCGGCGTTTTCCGTCGCCAGCACCGCACCCAGCGGGAAGCCGCCGCCGATGCCCTTGGCAACCATCATGATGTCAGGGGCAATCCCGGCATATTCGTGTGCGAACAGCTTGCCGGTGCGGCCCATGCCCGACTGCACCTCGTCCAGCACCAAAAGCGCGCCGGTCTGGTCGCAAAGCTGGCGGATCAGCCGCAGGTCGGCGTCGGGCAGCGGGCGGATGCCGCCCTCGCCCTGCACGGGTTCCAGCATGACGGCGGCGGTGCGGTCCGAGATCGCGGCCTTCAGCGCCTCCATGTCGCCCCAGGGCAATTGCCGGAAACCGGGCATCAGCGGACCGAAGCCCTTGACCATCTTTTCCGCCCCCGAGGCGGCGATGGCCCCGGTCGAGCGGCCATGGAATGCGCCCTCGAAGGTCAGGATCTCATAGCGGTCGGGGTCGCCCCGATGATCCCAGTATTTGCGCACCATCTTGATCGCCAGCTCGGCGGCCTCGGTGCCGGAATTGGTGATGAAGGCGGTGTCGGCAAAGGTGTTTTCGGTCAGCAGGTCGGCCAGCCGTTCCTGCTGCGGGATCTGGTACAGGTTCGAGACATGCCAGATTTTCCCCGCCTGTTCGGTCAGCGCCGCGACCAGATCGGGATTGGCGTGCCCCAGCGCGTTCACGGCGATGCCCGCACCCAGGTCCAGATATCGCGTCCCGTCCGCGGTGATGGCCCAGCTGCCCTCGCCCCGCTCAAAGGCGAGGTTGGCGCGGTTATAGGTCGGCAGGACGTGCGGAATCATGGGATTGTCCTCTTGCAGACAGGGGCCACCCGGCAGATGGCGACAGTTGTGGAAAAGGCAGGCGGGATCGGACGTCGAAGGATCAACGTCGGGGACGGGCGATATGGGCGGTCCGAACGATCATGTCGCCCGAATAGCCGCAAAGCGATGTTTGCGCAACGGATTTCACGCCTTCATCCGATAGCCGCTGTCCAGCCAGCGCCATGCCAGCGACAGGACCAGCACCACCGCCAGCGCCGAGACCGCCAGCCCCAGCACCGGCGATGCGTCCGAGACCCCGGCAATGCCGTAGCGCGCCCCGTCGATCAGGTAAAAGATCGGGTTCCAATGCGCCAGCGCGCGGAACGGCGGCGGCAGCGCCTCGACCGAATAGAAGGTGCCCGACAGGAACGACAGCGGCGTCACGATGAAATTGGTGATCGCCGCCATCTGGTCGAATTTCTGCGCGACAATGCCGCCGATCAGCCCCAGCCCCCCCATCAACAGCGCGCCCAGCAACACGAATGCCAGCGCCCACAGGGGATGCGCGATGCCCTGGCCGATGACCAGCGCCATGCCAGCCCCAGAACCAGCACGACGGTCGCGCCGCAGGCGATCAGCCCCTGCAGCGGCGGCGCGTCCGAGACGCCCGCGATGCCATAGCGCGCGCCGTCGATCAGGTAAAAGATCGGGTTCCAATGGGCCAGCGCCCGGAAGGGCTGCGGCAAGACCTCGACC
>RRZU012430390.1_pt1 | contig 19078 bp, 29 predicted proteins | sample 2165561 | NCBI WGS metagenome assembly RRZU01 (sample SAMN10456909, study PRJNA506462) | wastewater metagenome | isolation source: wastewater sludge | place: USA: Moscow, Idaho | reverse complement strand
TTGTAAAAAGTGGATTTATTCAAACGCAGCATTCTTTTTTTATTATTAAAAATCAAATGCTTCTTTATTAAGCTAAAGTTTTATAAAAAAAATGGTACTCTATTTCGTACAAAAACATTTAGGACGGCGTATTACATACTATGTCTTTGAGACGATCAAAGTTTGAATAAGGGACGCACTATTAAAAATGTCATTTTCCATAGAGCATGTCCATATTTCCAAAGAGGATGTCATTGTTAAAAACTATAATAATATCAATGTTTTTGTATTTGATAATTTAGTAAAAATCTAATGACTACATGAATGTTTCTTCTAAAATATTTTGATTTTTTTTTTAAGAAAATTCATAATTTTTAATTTAAGGTATTGTTATTACAAATTTTAAACCGATTGAATTTGGAGTTATTATCTTATATATTTCCATAGAGTATGTCCTATATTTTTATTTCTTTTGAATGTAACATTCTATATTTAAATGGATATAATTTTATGACAGGGAGTATGGAAATTTTAGAATATTAGGACAGGATCTATGGAAAAAACTTTTGACATCCTCTTTGAATAACTTATTGATTTGATTCCTGCCTACATGACATCCACTTTGGAAAATGACATCTCAATCTAAATTTTATTTTTAGACCACAAGCCTAGCTTAGTAAGACCTTAAAATATTTCATGCGAGACCAAAAATCAAATTTTGATTTGCCGTCAATTGACTGCTAAAATTATAGAAAATTTATATTTTAAAATACATCAATTTAGTGATATTTAAATCTTCTAATACATTAGTTATATCATTTTTTAAACAATATTTTTCTTCAGTTTTAATATTACTAAAAACATAATATAATAAGTAAATATTAATGAAAACTAATATATCAGATGAAATAGAGAATAAATAAGAAAATTCATTTTTTGTATTGAAAGATACTAAATCAATTACTAATATAAATAAAATAATAATTGAATAGTTAATTTTATTATAGATCAATGTTTGATAAAATTTATAAGGTATAGCAAAATAAAATAATAAATTTATTAAATAAGAGAATAGTGTATTCTTATTTTTTATAACAAGTAATTCAAAGGTAATTAAAATGCAGAATAAAATTATAAAAAAATAATTAATAAAAGTTTTTTTTCTCATTTGAAAATGCCTTATGCAGCCAAATCTAATAATCTTTACACAAAGCAACAATATTATAAATAAATTATTAGATCAACAAAAGTATTTATTTTCTATTTCTTAATTACTTTTTATCTTGCTGTTCGGCTATTTCTATCAGCTGCACTACCAGGAGATTTACTTGGTCTATCTACAGTTCTTCCATGCATACCAGATGAATTTGAATTCATATTCCTTCCATCTCTATTACTGTAATGATAGTAAGTTCCAATAGCGGCAGCTGCTGCTATATTTTGTGCATTTCTTACCGAGTCCATATACGAATTTATAGCACTTCCTACTCCATTACCATACTTGCTTATAGCCCAATCAGTACCTGCTCCTGCACCAACGCTTGTTGCTGCTGCCTCCAATATCTTCCTATCAAGAATACCTCTTTTACTTCGATTACTGAACTTATATTCTTCGATATTAGTTCCAATGATTTCATTTTTTTCATTTACTAAGTTTATTGTTATATATGAAAAATTAGTTTCATTATTTGTATATCCATAAAAATTATAATATCTAAACATGTTAGCTTCTTTATAATATATCATAGCTGTACAAATATTATCTGTAGAACAATTTATATCAATAAAATCCTCTTCTGTATTAATTACAGCATATTTTGAATTAGAAAAATATTGAAACAATTTTTCAAAGTTAATAATACTAGAATTTTCTGCTTGGTTTAAATTATTACTTACTATTTTATTATCATTTACTATTGATTCTTGTGAGTATAAATTTGTATTAAATATTAAACTCAATGTAACTAAAGAAAATATTTTTTTCATTGATCACCCACCCAATATGCTTCTAAGTGTTGAATAACTTGCGTTTTTTATATTTCCATTACTATCTAATACCAGGTCAACAAGAGAATAAAGTGGGCACTCGGATGTTAATCTATCTGTCGGCAAATATTTATACATATCTTCTTTTATTTCATTTGCAATACTTCTAGTTATATTAGGATAATATTGTCTTATATTATAATAATTCATCATGTTTTCCATTGTCCTTCGATTTTCTTCTATAATCGTACTAGAAGAACGAAACATTTTATCCGAAGCAGTAAAATCTCGACCATTTGCGCAATACCAAGGCCGATTCTCACCTGCATTAGCATTCATCATTGGAAACGATGACGTTATAAAGGAAAAAATCACTATACTTTTTTTAAGTTTCAAAAACATTGTGCCTCACTTTTTATATAGAATGTATTAGGATATTTGAAAACGAAAATAAGATAAATATTTATTAGATAAACAGAAATTTTAAACAATTTTTATCAAAAAAAATAAAACTATATTTTAAATAGATAAATATAATTAATATTTATTTTCATATTATTAATAATCTATAAAAATCTGTTTTTTCAATCATTAAATTTATGCATAAATCAAAATGACTATAACTTATTATGTAAAATTGTAAAACTTGTCAAATATTTATAATTATTTTTAATGGTAATCTATTTGAAATTATTGGTAATCTAAATCTATTTAAGTGTTTTTAATTATTTTATTTAATTTATTGTTATAATATTTAAATCAAATTAGAATTAATTTAGAATTTAACCCCACAGTCAAAAAATTAAACTCAAATTATAAAAATAAAATCAAATACTTAAGTCTACTTTCAAATTTCACTTCTCAAAATCAGATATTTGCAAGAATCACCGGAAACGTATACCAAGGCTGACTTATTATTGAATTTAAAAGATATCTTTTCATTTGAGTAATTTTTGATAGGGGTATCCCTATTAAATGGTCCAAAACCAACGGTAAGAAATAATTTATATTATAGTTATTCATATTTATAATATATTATAATGGTATATTATTTTCTTTAAGTTTGAACTTTTGTTTGTTGGAGTTTTGAGTAAGAAAACAAACGTTTCTTTATGCTGTATTTTTGGAAAAATTATCATTTAAATTAATAATATAATGCGAAATTTAAATACAAATTAAATATTTTTCCCTATCCTGTGATTCGTATCCAAAGATGGCTAAACGTTGTTTTTGGACCGTTATTTAAGTCTGGATTTTATATTGATTCTAAATCATAATTTTAATTTTATGAATCGTTTTCAAGCAATATTTTTTCATTAATTAAAGCAAGCTTTTCTTCGCTACTTTTAATTATTTCTTCTTTGGTAAATCTTTTCTTAGTATTAATCTTTTCCGAATTAATCATTTCATTATAAAGTTTAGCTCGTTGAATAATATCAAAAAAATATTCTTGAGTCATTAGAACTTTAATACCCTCACCCCGATGATTAATTTGTAAAATTTTGTCATCCTTAACTAATTCAAAATTTTCCTTAACATTCTCAAAAATCTCACTTGTAGAAACGGTTTTAATAAACATAGTTACCTCCTAAAATCATTTTTTATGTAATTAATTTTAAATTTCTTTCCTCTTTTTTAACAATCTTAATTTGCTTCTGCAAATCTTTCTTAACTAAACTAATATATTTAATATTTGTATTGTAGCACATCTCTTGCCATCCTCCGTTATTTTGTACAACTTTCCATCCAAGTTCTCCAATAAATTCTTTTGCTTCTTCATTTTTATAAGCTCCTAATAATTGCATACCTCTTACAATGCGTTCAGCAATTTGTATACTTGGTTCCGTTTCGGATTCTGCAAGCTGTTCAAATTCAAATATCGAGGGAATCATGTAACCTTGTTTAGCCTTTTTATAAATCTCTCCAAGCGCAAATAGGGCTTTCTTTTCTCCAATTTTAATACAGCTTTTTAGCCATGACTTTATATAATTTTCTGAAAGGCTTCTTTCGCAGCGTTGACAAATTTCACGAATAATTGTTGCACATTTATTTTCAAAGCAATTCATTAATAATTCCTTTTTTTATTTTAATTGCTTCAATTCTTATCAAAATTCATATATCCAAAATTTCGCTATTCATTTCCTTTTTAAGAGAATTTAAAGCATTCATGATGTTTGAATCGATTGTTGCCGAAGTGTCGCTTTTTTTTGCTTGTAAAGAGGTCTTAATATTCCTATTATTTTGAGTTGCTGCAAAAATATTTTGTATGTCGCCAGCGAGATAGATCGGTGAGTGGCCTTTAGTCACGTGCCATGAATTTTGAGATCGCAAATAACAATTGATGCACTCGATTAAATTTTGTTCAGAAAATGAAGGTCCCATTTTTTTGATGATGGATTGAATGGATCTGCTTAGAGTTGCGAAGTCTAAAAATTTTGCTTTGTAACGTTGTTCGTAAGATTTTACGAATCCATCTATCCCTGACTTGAGCATTTGAGAGGTGCGATCATCTAATTTTTTTTCATTCGTTTTTACGACTCGGATTTTAGTCTTTTTTAGATCAGAAATATTTTTTTCAATATTTATCTGTTCTTCTTCTGTTTCTTTTTTATATTCTTTATCTGTTATTATAGTGTTGGCAAAATTGAAATCGTTGCGTATATCTGAATACACATTTTGTGTGCAGCTCTTACTCAAATTGTCGGTCTCTGATTCCGATCTAATGTCGGTTTGTTCAGAATTCCATTCTTTGGTTGCTTGGCAGATCATGCGGCCATTTGGTGTGTACCAGGAAGTTCTATCAAAATTATTTATATTAAAATTTTCTTTAATAACCCATCCATCATTAACTAGCTCTGACAAATGTCGCTCAATGCTTCTAACTGATAAATTACCATCTAAATCTTGTGCTAGTTCTTGTGCCGATCTTTTAACCCAAATGGCATTACCTTTTTTCATATTGGGGTTGCTTTTATTCATTGAAACCCAATCAATAATTTTTTGTAATAGCAGAGCTTTTGATATCCCTAATTTTGCACTTAATGGGTAGGACAGCCTAACAAATGAACCTGAAGACATAGCTTTTTCTTTCTTCTTGCTTTTTATTTAATAAGTGTTATCCTATGGGTCTGTATGCACATTACAGCATATCGGTAATCGAGTAGGGGTCAGGGTTTTTAACTCTGGCCGCTCTAGTTTTAAAGACAAATTTTGTTTTTAAACAGCATTTATAGCCCTCAGAACTCGATTCAATTTTGAATTTTTAATCTGCAATAATTCTTCACTAAATTTTTCTTGTTTCTTTTGTAAACCAGCAATTGTTTTTTGAATGTGGATTAATTTCGCTTCTATGAATTCTTCGTAGTTTAAATCAATTATATTTTTTACCTGTGAACCAATTTTCACCAATCCGCCAAACATGTCTTCCATGTATAGTGGAACTGAAATTGTGCTATTTTTATGCAATATTGGTTTGTTAATTTGTATTGAGTCCTTGATAAACTTTTGTATTGCTAGCCTACATATTTTTAATGCTCTTCTTTGGTGAGTGTTCTCATATTGACTTAGCACAAGGATAACATCTTCAAGGTTATATTTTCTTACTATTTTTGGTGTAGGTTCTCTTACGGATTTACTCTTCTCAATTGTTACCTTATTAAAATTACCGATTATATCCATTGCAATAAGCTGATCTGCGCGTCTATTAAAATTGTCTTTTCTGACTCCTGCAAATTCGGCTAAAAATTCATCGGTGATGGTTTTTGAGTCATCCAAATTTGTCATTAAAACTTCGAGAGCCTCATTTTCATTTTTTGTAGCTAATGTAGTCATTTTTAATTCCTTAAAATTAAGTTTCTAAATTCAAAACAAAAGATTCTAATTTTTGAAATGTTCTTAGCGTTGTTGATTCTCCTTTCGCTATTTTTTCCAAAGTATTTACTGCAATTTTTGATTTCTTTGATACAGTTGTTACATTGCCTAATTTTTCAACCGCAATTACATAATAATCTAATAATTTTTTGTTTTTTCTTTTATCTATCCTGTTATAGTTCATGAATAAACCTTTTTTTAGTTAGAATTAATTCCATATATTTTTATAGAATCGAAATTTTCAGGCTTACTAGCAATTGCCTTTGCTCCAAAGAAAACCGCTTCTTCTATTTTAGTTTTGAATATTGATTTCTCGCGACTTTCAGCCATTAAGGATAAAGCGTTATTTACTGCATTTGCAAAATTTTCTTTAAATTCATTCATTTCCTTGAAGCCATTTTCGTTTAATTTATGCGTTTCAAACATTATATATTTCCTTTTATTTATTGTTTTGATTAATTAATATTTCAATTTCTTCAATAAATGCTTCAAGCTTTAAACGAGTTGCATGTGAACATGATTTTCCTCTTGCAATACTTGTTAGGGTTTGCCTTGTTATGCCTGAATGTTGTCCTAGTCTTGTTATGTTTCCACAGATACGCAAACCCTTTTTTAAAGCTTGATTAGCAAGGATTTTATATTTTTCTTTTGGTAATAATTGAGTCATTTTATTTGCTCCATGATTTTTTCATGATATTTGACCCATCAAGAGAACCTTTTGGCCGCTCAACTCCTTCAGGCGGTGCGCATTTAATTTTTTGATTAAAAACTCTAAATAAATCTAAAGTTTTTTCTAAACTGTGAAGTTGAGATCTTGCCTGATTTGCCATTTGTTCAATGGAATTGATTAATAATTTTTTGTCTCTTTTTAAATTATCTATCTCAATTTTTAATTGATTATTTTCATCTTTTAAGTTTTCTATTGATTCAGTTTTATTCATTTTATTTTCTCTTTATTCATAAATATTATTTGCTATAAATCTACATCTTTCGCACAATCGCTCTGAAGTCGTTTCTTTAATTAATTTATTGCAACTTATACAATTTCTATTTTTTTGAACTAAATCCTTTAAACCAAGAATCCTTCTAGACTTATTAATCTCTTTTATCATTCTTGCATTTAGTTTAGTTTCGCTTTTATTGTATGGCTTAATGGATAATATTTTTTTATTATCTTCATTAGTCATGTTCTATCTCTCTGATAAATAAACATTAAATTTTCAACAGATTTTTTTAAGTTTAATAATGAAACATAAATATTTTGATTTTTTGCGATATTCTTTTGAATATTATTTTCACGTACTAACTTTTTCATTTTTGCGTATGACTTTGTTATATCATCAATTTTTTCTATATATTCTTTATGCAAGTTGCTCATTTTCCAGTACTCCCAAAGCCATTATTTTTGCGTATTATTTTTTTATTGATTAAATTATTTGCGGTGTGGATATTTGAAATAACGCCTTGGGCTATGCGCTCACCTTTTAAAATTAGTTTAGGTTTAAAGGAAAGGTTTTGAGCTATAATGCAGATTTCACCTGTATAATCAGGATCAATTGTGCCTAGTTGTATGTGCAATTTTTCTTTAAGGAGGGAAGAACTACGAGGTCTTATCTGAAGTTCAAATTTATCTGATAAGTCAATTATTTCATCGCTATCAAGATAAGATAAAAGATGATCTTTGTTTATTAAAAATTTTCCATTTATTTTATCTGACTTAAGTTTACCCTTTTCGCATTCTCTTTGAATTGTGGATGGGCTACAACCTGCTAATTTAGCTGCTTCTGAAATTGATATTAATTCCGAATCATCTTCTACTATCCATTTTAAACCAGTCTTAATTTTTTTGACTTGCAGCGGTAAAAGTAAAACATTTTCATTCGCTGCAATATCAAAACCTGCTGATTTTTCTGTAGCATAAAATACTTCATTATTTGAAGTATTAATTACCTTAATACTTTGCATTTTTCGGTACTCCCTAGGGGAATGTTCATTTATTTAGAACTCTTTTAATTCGGTTATTCCTAGAGGAATGATTTTTAAAAGAGTTCTAACAGAATATTAAATTAAATAATTTGATGTGTCGATTTTTTGTCTTGAATATTTTTAACTTCATTGAGCTTTTTTTATTTGAGAATTATAAAAATGCCCTATATCGTATACAGGAGTAAAACTCATGATACCCTTTAAAAATTGCTCATTCATTTCAAAAAGCATCCAATCATCATAGATATTACTTGCTGGTTGTATAAAGATATAAGAAATTCCAAATTTTTCAATGCATTTATTTTTTAAGTCATTAATATTAGTATTATCTTTTAATTTAAAATAACTATAATAATTATAACCTGATTGTGCAGTTTTCCACTGACCACTTACAGTAACGTAATCACCATTCTCTTTTAACCAATCCCATTTTTTATCTTTTGTTGCACAAATAACATATGTATTTTCTGCATGGATATTATTTACAATGAATAAACTTCCAAGAATAAGAAATAGATTTTTAATCATTTTTTATAGCCTCATTGTTGATTTAGTAAACTCAGATCTAATGAATGATATTAAGCTATTCTTTTTTCTTCTGATTCGCAAGACTTACTTTTTTTCTTGAATACTTTCTCTATGTAATATTTGCGGTTATATTTTTTTTGATTTTCTTTTTTATTCAAAAAACTTAAGCATTTTTGTTCTTCGCTTAATTCTTTACGCCCTCTTTTTTTAAGAATTCTAGTTTTTTCCGCTGCACATACATGATGTTTTTCGCAATAATATTTTCCGCTTCTAGTTTTTGAGTAAGGCACAGGAAAATCACAAACGTAACAATTTTTATTTATGGTCATGCTGCCCTCGCTTCAAATTTAAAATTTGCAAGAAAATTCTTATACGATTTGATGCTTGGAAGGATCAGGGAAGAAAATTTTGCGGGACCGTGTATTTTAATTTCTTTTTGAACAATATTTTTATTAGCTCTATCCAAATTTTTATACCAAGCCAAAGCCGAGTCGCTTAAGCCATCAGTTAAACTTGATTGAGGTGTTTCTTTAGCTTTTAAACGCTCATTTTGTTTTGGATGAGCATTGATTAAGGCTTGTTCTAAAAATTGCTCGACAGGAGCTTTAAAACGATTTGCTATTTGCTCGATTGATTCTTTTTTGCATTCAGTAATTTCTTTGTCTTTAAAAGAGGCAATATAGTTTTTGTTATCAATAAAGCTTTTAACTTCGTTAATGAAATTACTTTCGATATTCTTAGAGCTATTAAGTTTATTGTAATGCTCGTTAGATATAGCAGCCTTGGCAAATGATAAGAATTGATCATAGCTATTAAGGTTCAGGATTTGTTTAGTCTTAGCTATTAAGCTTTCACATTCAAAATTTGGTATGAACTTCCTTTTTTGCTTTTGCTTAAGTAACTCACAAATTATAATTCCTGTCTGTTTTAATTCTGAATTGTTACTTTTATAAGCAATAGGATTTTCAATTGTGTGTGAAACTTTTTCTTTTTCACACATAGGAGAATTTTGAGGGGAAAGTTTTAAAGGGGAAAGATCTAAGGGGAAAATGTCTGCATCTGGTGCACCCCCAGTCTGCATGTCGTGCATAGTAGGGTTGCGTGGTGTGCAGCCCTGCTCTGCATTCAGTGCAGGGCTTGAGTTTGAAATAATTCTCTTGCTTCTTTTTAAAGCTTTTTGAAATTTATATTCCTTAACGTGTTCGTTGTGCGTTATAATAATGCTTTTTTGTAGATACTCTACATGCTCATCAAAAAGCTTATCTGATAGACGATAGCTGTTTTCTTCCTGCAAAAAAGTTTTGTAAGAAAAGTTTTTTCTTTTTTCCAGATAACCTAATTCAATTAATTCAGAAATAATTTTATAAATTGAACGCTCGCCTAATTTGGTTTCTGCTGCGATAGTTGCAATCGATATTTTTAGCCATGATTTAAAGTCACTTTTAAAATCCAAATGCAAAGCAATACATAGTATGAAAATTAATTGATCCTTTGTAATATTTGGATTACTCCATGCGGCTCTTATTGATCGCCCGCCATTGTAGGCTTCTTTTTTTGCATGACTAAGCGTGTAACCTTCCCACATGGGTTTAAGTTGTATTTTATACTTATATGTTTTTTTATTTCTATTTATTTTTTGGGAATCATTAAATATAGATAATTCATGCATGAGCGCATTCCTTTGCGTGACTTGTTATATTTTTGCTCTCATGCTATCCTTATCATTACCAGTGAAGAAGGGTGTGCATGAGCGCACTCTTTTTTTTATAAATATAATAATTTAAATATTGCAAACCTCTATAAGTATAATAATAAATCAAATATTAGTAAGATTATAATCTTACTTTATAAATTGACATAATAATAGAATTATATTACTTATTTAATTCAGTCAATAGAGTAACAGATTTTTTGTGGAGGTTTGAATGAAATTTAATCAAATGAAAAGTTATACCGCTTCGATCTTTATTTCTTTTATTGAATGGTTTGAATTTCTTGTATTTGTATATATTTTTCTACAAATATTTAATAATACAACCGATTCGAATGTAACAAGTATATTTCAAAAAATTGGTATTCTTTTAAGTTTTTTTGCTAGGCCAATTGGTGCTTATATTTTTGGTAAATTATCCGTGACAAAAGGTAGAATACCAAGCCTTTTAAACACATTGAATCTTATGATAATCTCAGCATTATTGGTCATTATTGCAACTATATTTAAAGAAAATTTATACTTATGTGTTTCTTTAGCAATAATCGCAAGACTACTGCAAGGAGCAGCTATAGGAGCAGAGGTAACAACATCGTTACTCTATATTTATGAGATATCTAAAAACAAAGCAACTGCAATTGCGTTTGCAGGACTCGGATCAGCGTTAGGCATGGGGGTTGCAACTTATGCTCCTGTATTACTAAGCGGTATTAAGGAATTAGAAAATAAAATTTTTATATCTTATGGAATATCAATAGCTCTTTCATGTATCGCGCTATTCATAAGAAAATCTTTGATTGAAACAAAGGAGCAAAAGAATAGCGAAGTTAAAATTAAATTTAATAAAGATAATTTAATTTTATCATTTAGTGTTTTTAAATATGTATTTCCTTTTGTATTTCTTGTTTATTATACATTTATGATTTTTCCTTCATATATAAAAGAAACATATAATATTTCCCCTGAAATATCCGAATACTATTTGACATATTTCAGTTTTTTTACGGGTTTTGTGCCAATAATATTTGGAATAATATCTGATAGAATCGGGCTTGATAAAGTTTTAAAATGGACAATTTTATCTACAATTGCTTTTATTCCATTATTTATTATTTTTAAAAATCCATTTTTTCAAATTAATATTATTTCTCTTTTAATGTCTGCATACTTTGCAGTTGGATTTACTAAACTATTTTCTATAACTTCAATGGATAATCTATATTTATCATTTCCAGTTATATATAATTTAATTGTAGCAATTATTTCTTCACAAATAATTTTCTTTTTTAATATTGGATTTAGTCATGATATCGTTTTAGTGAGTTTTATTTTATTAATGTTAGTAATAAATTTAAATGATGTTTTTAATTTTAATTATTTTAAAAATAAAAAGGCTATACATTATGGAAATTGAACGAGTTACTTCGCAACTGGAGGTAAAATCTATTAATAATATTATTTTGTTAAAAAAATTGCTCCTATGCGTCCAAGAAACTTGTTACGATAAAATTTCAGTTTCTTTTGCTAACATGAATTTGAAAAAATGTGTTCTTTTAAGCAATAATACAGACTGGATTGACAAATATTCAAAAAATAACCTATACTTATCGGATCCGCTTTGCTCCTGGGAAGATAAAGCGTTTTATGATATATTGAGAGAAAATAATAAAAATAGGAATAGATTTGCTGATATTGATTTAGTTCATAACGGAAAAAATGGCGGCATGATGAGAGCAATTAGAAAGGATTTTAATATAAATAATGGCGGCGTATCTGTTTCATATTTTGATGACATTGTACTATCGGTAGGTTGGTGGTCATCAAATAAGCATCTAGATTTTTCAAAAGAAATAGCTTGCCCTATTCGCCGTGATTATTTGGAAAATATTTTAAAAGAAATTATATTTATTTATTTTCAGAATAAGAAATTTTTATTTAATTAAGGATGTTTATGCCATGGAGAAAGATTCATTAGATACAATAGGAGGGCGACTTAAATATTGTCGAAAAATTGCTAGACTAACGCGTCCACATTTAGAAAGAGACTACAAAATTAGTCAATCTTCAGTTTATTGCTATGAAACAAATATGAAGAAACCATCAGATAATAGATTAAAAAAATTTTTGGAGATATTTAAGAACGAAAATATTATAGTAAATTATCAATGGCTAAAGACTGGATATGGCGATTTACCACAAGAATTCAAATGTTCAAGTAGTTCAAAAAATATTTTAAACACCAATTATCAAAATATTTACGACAGTATACAATTGATTAAACAAGAAGAAATTCAAATTAAGAAAATGCATTCTAATTCAATATTTTTTTCTTGTGATAGTTTTGACTTGGAGCCATTATTGGGTTTTGGTGACAGAGTTGCGGGTATTCCCGTATACACTGATTTAAAAAAGTATGAAGACAAGTTTTGCATTATTAGATATAATGAAATAATATTTATTAAAATTCTTATAAAATATAATTTAAATGGTACATTAAATTTTAGTGGAATTAATCAAAAAAATGCGAATGAAAACTTCTTTTTATTTAATATAACTCCTGAATTCATTGCTCCTATTTTTTGGATTAGAAAGAATCCTGATTCAATTATTTAATTAAAAAAGGAATTTAAATTTGTATATAAAAATTGCTGAAAAAAAGGATATCAATAATTTAATTTATATAACAGAAAGTGCGAGAGAGACATTAGGATATCCAGATGATTACAGGCCGAAATTTAATAAATATCTTCATGAGCTGTTCAATAAAAATAATATTTTAGATAATAGAATTACTTTTATCTATTATTTAAATGACGCTCCTGCTGGATATATCTCTTTCTCATGTTTAGAAAATTTTACTGTTGAGGTTAATAATTTATTTGTGCTTTCAAATATTCAAAGAAAGGGAGTAGGAACAATTCTTTTGAATGAATGTGAAAAATTTGCAAAAAAAATTGGAACAAGAATAATTAAAATTGGATCTGAGCATAATTCTATAGAGTTTTATTTGAAGAAAAATTACATAAAAACTGAAGAATTTTTAATATCCGCTGTTTTTTCAGATATTAAATATCCATATGTAATTAAATATTTATGAATTAATACCAATAAAAAGAGGATTTATGCAATTAAATATTGATAATATAAGAGAAAACCCACTTGCAAAAGTATTTAAAATTAATGATATAAATAAAAATCAAAAATTAATCTTGTGTTACATAGTTGATACTATTTTAAATTTAAAAGAAAAAAATATTAGTTATAATGAAATAAGCCAAGCTACATCATTAAATATTAAAATTGTAAAAAAAGAAATTATTGGATCTCAAGATAAAAAAGGTTTAATTAATCTTGGATACATTGAAAAAAAAGAAATTGGTGTAATGAATAAATTTGAATACTCATTACACCAATTTCTTTAATATTAAATACTACCTCCTACTATATTCATGCTGCTGAATTGCTTTTTGAAAAATTTGTTTTGTACTCGTTCTCAACATTTATAAGATGTTCTTTAAGATGTTTTAATGGAACGCCCATGCAACGCTCGCTAAAATATCTATATGCATCTACAATTTGATCCATATCAGACTTTGGCATTGCTTTAATTGATGATATCTCTTTCATTAATGCTTTAAATATTGATTTATGTTCTTTATTATTTTCATCATATAGTCCATCATCAATCGGAATAGCTACTACAGTTTTTTCTTTTTTGTCTAAAGCTTTTTGAGCTTGAGCAACTTGTGCAGGAACTTTTTTTACTACAGGCGTATCTTCTGGTTTTTGAATTTCTTTTTTAAGCTCTTCATTAACTTGTTGAGCATCTATTATTTCGTTATTAGCTTGAGCCATTTCATCATGTGTGTAGAGATTTGCTAAATTTTGTGGAAATGCTTTTCTTAATGCTAAAGCTTCCGCACATTTTCCAAGCATTAATTCAGGAAATTTTGACCACATATTTGAAGGCTTTCCATTATAAATTTGAGCATAAGAATTCCATTTAGCTACAGCGAATGTTGGCTCCGAATATCCTTTGCGATAAACTCCTACTTTAGCTGCAAAAGGAAATCCATCAGCTGCCCATATCTCAGACCAAATTCCATCTTTTCCACAAAACAATGTTGTAGTTTGTCCTGCGTAATCAGAGTCACGCGAAGCAATAGATCTAAATCCGTCTATAGATGTTTGAATTGTTCTACTGTTTCCATATTTAATAGAATATATTTGACGAGAAAATGGATCCAATCCAGTTCTTTTGCATGCATAAAGAAACAGCTCTAATTCTTCATCTGTCGCACCTTTAGCGATTGAATTTTTTAGAACATTTATTTGTTCTGCTGAAAATGTTGCAATTGAAGAAGGGGATTTAGAAACTTGAATAGAACTAATTTGCGATGTTGTACTCATTGTGATCTCCTAAAGGATAAGTGAAGAACATTTCCTCACAAAAATGAAATATATTAAAATAATGTAAATGTCAATTTTTATTTGATTAAAAATGTTTTTAAAATAATATTGACAGAAATTTAAATCTAAATTACTATTCTATAACGTTAATCCTTTAGGAGACTCAAATGGCTAGAAAAGAATCAGGTATTGCACTTATTAAAATTCCCCTTGCTGAAGCTCAAAAAACTTTATCAATATTTATGGAATATCTTGATATTACTGATGGCGAAATCCCGGACGATATAATTCCATCCCTTAATATTGCAGAAACAAATTCGCAAACAGCAGCGGATAGAAGAATTTATTTAATTGACTCATTAGAAACTCAAATTAATTATTATGATGATTTAATTAAAACAATAAAAGAAAAACAGAGTAGACTTGTTAAAACTCAAGAAAAAATTTATAAAAGCACTTTGGATGTAATGCGCGAAAATAATATAAGAGAAATTCAAGGCTCAATTAAATCTTTTAAAATTAGAAATAAAGGTGGAGTTGAATCTATTAATTGGCTTGTTAATTTTAATGAAGTAAAAAATATAGTCTCAGAAAATGAAGAAACATTAGTTCCTAGGGAATTTTTAGAAGAAAAAATAGTCAAAGTAATTAATAAAAAAGCTTTATCTGAAGCAATTAGAAAAGGCGATGATATGCTATGTGGAACAAAAGCAGGACGAGAAGAAGTATTAGCAATAGTTTAAAATAAAATTTAATAAAAAATAAAAAGGAAAATTTATGTCAAGCGTGAACAAAGCTATTTTAGTTGGTAGATTAGGACAAGACCCAGAAATTAGAAGCACAACTAGCGGGCAAAATGTTTGTACCTTAAGCATTGCCACAAGTGAAAGTTTTATCAAAGAAGGTAAAAAAGAAGAAAGAACAGAATGGCACAGAGTTGTACTTTGGGGAAAATTAGCAGAGATTGCACACAAGTACTTAAAAAAGGGGCGTCTTGTATATATTGAAGGCAAGCTTCAAACACGCTCATGGCAGGATCAACAAGGGCAAAAACGTTATACGACTGAAATCTTAGCCAATAATTTGCATTTCTTAGAAAACGCTACAAGCCAAAACGAGCATATAGGTGCACAAACAATCGACAATCATTTTGAACCCGAATCATTCTTATCAAATTCAGATCCAATATTGGATGATATTCCATTTTAGTTAAAATTTTTCGTGCATTTTTTTAGGGGAGATCGTAAAAGTTTTTCTTAGGGCATGTTCTGCACTAAAAACGAACTCTAAAGAAATGACTATTATATGAGCAAAAAGAAATCTCTTTATTTAAAATACCAAACAAAAGAATTTAAAGCTGAATTACGCTCATTCAAAATCCCTGTGACAGTTAAACAGGTTGATCCACAATTCGTTGAAACCGTAGCTGCTATTATTTGTTCATTTAAAGATGGAGATAGGCTTTCTGAAAGCCAAAAGCGAGGCTTAGCTATAATGCTTATAAAAGGTGGAAAAATTCAGGATTCTGAGTTTGCTGAAAAAGAAATTCAACATATTTTGAATCATAAAAATGTAAATGTTGAAAGAAGAGGGAGTGATTCTAATTTAGCATGTGTCCCAAACTTTTTACTTTACCATATAAATAAAAGAATTGGAGTTTGGACGCGACGTGTCTTAGCCAAGTGTTTGAAAAATCCTGAAATAGCGCGCGCTGCTTTTGTCGCTCATGCTTGTGGAGCTTTAAGAGCTATAGGCAAAGAAAAAGCTGAAGAGGCATTAGCAAAATCTCCAGATGAACTTTTTAAGTTGATACACGTGCCTCAATATTACGAGGCAGGGTACAAACATAGGGAATATTATTTACGTATGCAGGCAGTAGGGAATGAGCAAAGAAAGAGAATTCGAGAGAAAAAAAAAAGAACTTCTGAAGGCAAAGAATGATATATTTAATTATAGTTACTAATGATAATAAATTTAAACCTGAAGATAATCATTGGAAGAATAATAGTATTTTATTTGAGTCAAATCTTGCTACAAATAAAGCCGCTGCGTTAAGCTATTTTAAAAAAAACAACCTATTTTTAAAATTTGAAAAAAAAGCATTTGTATATATTAGAAAAAAAAATTCGAATATTATTCGAAAAATTGATATTTTAATTGAAAAACCTAAATCAGATATTGAAGAAATTAAATCTCAAAAAAGAAAAGAAAAGTACGCTAGCTTAACGCCAGAAGAAAAAGAAAAGTTATTATCTAAAAACAGAGTAAATAGGCCTAAGCTAAAATCAATTAAAAAAGCTCCAATTTGGTTTGCGGAATTAATTAAACTACCTGAAGGGAAATATTTGGCTAAAGATATTTCAAAAAAACTTGGTATATCAGACAATAACTTAAAAATTGTTCTTCGCAAAAGAGGAATTGAACCTGCAGGTAAAGATAATATTGATGGTTATTATTTATCTTATTACTATACTTCTCAATTTAAACAAATATCAAATAAAGAGATTGAAGAAGCTAAAAATAAATTAAAAATGTAATTAACTCTAATAGAAATGGCATTAAAAATGGGCAAAAATAGATCTCTTTATCTCAGAAATCAGAAAAGTGAGTTTAGGGAAGAACTTCGTAAAATTCGAATTCCTCAAACTGTGAAACAAGTTGATCCTCAATTTGTTGAAGCTGTAGCAGGAATAATTTGCTCATTTAAAGATGGGGAAAAACTATCAGAAAGTCAGAAAAAAGGGCTTTCCATAATGCTTATTAAAGCTGAAAAAATTCAAGATACAGAATTCGCTGAAAATGAAATTCAGCATATTTTAAATCGTGGAAAAGTTAGTGTTGATAGACGTGGAAAAGATACAACTTTAAAATGTGCTCCTAATTTTTTGCTTTACCATATAGATAAACGAATTGGTAATTGGACTAGAAGATTACTAGCTAAATGTTTAAACAATCCTCAAATTGCTAGACCCGCTTTTATAGCCCATGCTTGTGGAGCAATTAAGGCAATAGGAAAAGAAAAAGCTGAAGAAGCATTAGCAAAATCTCCGGATGAGCTTTTTAAATTGATACACGAGCCACAATATTACGAGGCTGGGTATAGACATCGTTCTTATTATATTAGAATGCAAGCTATTGGGAATGAGCAGAGAAGGCTGATTAGAGAGAGAAAATCTATCAAATCATCTTAATTCTTTATAATTGTTTAAAAAAATAAAAATTCCTGTTATAACTTTTTGGATTAGTTTTGTCGCTCTTTGATTAATCTGGTGAATTAATTTAAATGATTAGAATAGAAAAATATCTTAATTTTACAAATATTAGTATAAATAAATTTAAAAGAATTTTTAATGTATATACTTACTATGAAATTTTAAAAGAATCGTTTTATCTATTTTGGAATGAAGCAGATAAAGATAATACTTTTTCAGATTTTATAGAATTTGAATATCATACAAGTAAAATAAATGAAGTTAAAGCATTTTTGGAAAAACATAATAAAACTGTGTTTATAATAGGTGAATGGGGTGCTGGAAAATCTGCTTTTTCTGATAGAGCAGTTCGTGAAATATGCTTAAATGATAAATATTACACAAAGAAAATTTCTTTCTTTGGAATATCTACTTTAGATGAAGCGTATTCACATATCGCACCAAAACACTGGAAAATATTTTTTTCAATTTATTATTTCATAATATCAGTCATGGTTATATTTTATAATGAAATATATTTTAAAAAATTGATAGGTTTTGACTATTCATCATACAGCGCTATACTTTATTTTATATTTCTAATAGTCCCATTTATTTTTGCAACAAATAAATTAAAAATATCATATATTTATAATTGTATTTTTGAATCTATTGAATTATGGTTCGATAATAAGATTAAAGTAATAATTCTAGATGATCTTGATCGAAGTTCATTAAAAGAAGAAGACCGATGGGCTTTGTTATCTAATTTACTTAGATATAGAAGAAAATATATAGTTCCTTTTGGTTATTCTAAAAATGAAAATAAAAATAATATCATTGAAATGATTGAAAAATTAAATGCTAAATCTTATCAGCTAGAAGTAATTCCAGTAATATTAAATAATATTTTATATAAAAAAATCTTTAATAAAAAAGATAACTTTCCATTTATTATAAAGGAAACTAATTCATTGCCAAAGGATGTTGAATTTATTAGAATATTCAACACAAGAGAAATTATTGAAACAATAGAATACTTTGAATTTATTTTACATTTTAATCTAAATAATAAAAAGCCTAATTGCTCTGGTTATATTATGCTATCAAAATTTTATATATTAAGCGATATAATTAGAAGAATTTCCAAAAAAACAGACTTAAATGATTTTAACATAGATGAAGACTTAATGAATTTATGTAAGCATCTCAAAGCGGGAAATAATGTGTTTAGAGATTATAAAAAAAGAGTGATAATTATTAATTTCTGGACATCGTGTGTCCTCCCAATAAGTGATTTTTACAAAGCATAAATCCAGAATTAAATATCCTTTTGAGGAGGAGATTTAAATGGAGATGGAAAATAGACTTTTAAAACTGTCAGAACAAGTCGCTTTTGAAAGAAGCAAAGGAAATA
>RRZU012321698.1_pt1 | contig 19084 bp, 13 predicted proteins | sample 2165561 | NCBI WGS metagenome assembly RRZU01 (sample SAMN10456909, study PRJNA506462) | wastewater metagenome | isolation source: wastewater sludge | place: USA: Moscow, Idaho | reverse complement strand
TCGCAGCCACCAGATAAGAGTGCAAAGCCAGATGCATGGAAAGAGTACCTATTGAATAAGGCTCTCCTAACAACTGTGATTACAGATGCTTCTGACACACCAGTAGATGCTAAGACAGGATATGTTGCAACATCTGTTCGCTTCCTGTTCAAACCAAGTATAGGTGCAGACGAACAGCAAAAGATTATGGACGCTTTCAAAGAGAAAGTTGCAACAAAGTTACCAGCAGACTCTGGACTAAAAGCAACTGACCTCGCTAGCAAAGTAAACGGAACAACATACAACGAGACAAACAACATGTTCATCTCTAACAACAACGATGCCACAGACAAGGTGTTCAAGTTCTCTAACAATGCCTTGTACGTATCGGCACATGTTGCAGGTGTGGCTAAAACAGGGAACAAGTTTATCTATGACCCAGCGTCTGTTAAACAACAGAAAGTATCTGCACCAAAAGAACTTAATCATGCGGCATACTACACAGCAAAGATAGGTAAACAAGAGTTCAAGTACGATGGTACTTCATCACGTAATGGCAAGATGTATGCTAAGTTTGAGTCAACAAAGCAATACAATGTTACACAGGCAGAGGCAAACATACACAAGCTAACATCAAAGATAGCGTCAAAGTACCCAGACATAATCTCTCCAACAAAGGGAGTGCTGAATACTACTGTGCTAATCACACCATTTGAATCAAACTATCTGGCAACAGAAACAGACAAGTCCCTCCTAACAAATGCCTACATCAAGTCAAATAAAGGTAACATGTGGGAGGTGACCAAACCACCAGACAAGGTACGAATATACGACATCATAGGTACAAACTCACTTCTGGATAATCCAGCAACAACACTCCCTAAGGTAAAGTATGTGCCACAAGATAAGGTCGACCCAAACAAAAAGGTACTTGTGTCAGAAGTATTGTGGTTGTCATTAGACCATTTCAAGGTCGACACGAAAGCAAACAAAATACTATACGACCCAACATCAGTACCAGATGCGATGAACTCTTCTTACTTCACAATGTCAATTATAACTCCTCTAATCAAGACAGTTATACAATCGCCACATTATGAATTAAAGAAAGGTGAGAAAGTAATACTTGGTGCAACAAGCATGGTAGTTAGTGAGACAAACTCCTCTAACAAATCAGCCAAGTACATGATTAAGACAAAGTTCACAGCACCACAAAACATTCTTATCTACAACAAGAAAGTAGCAGTAAGCATCGACTCGAAGAAACTTTCCGATGAGATAAGGGCAGACATTTCTAAGATGCTGTTCTCAGATGGAACAATGTTGGCAACCTATGTCTCCACTAACCCAATAGAGGTTACACAGATTAAGGATGCGGAGAATGCGGGTTTCGACACAACAGATACGTTACTGCTCAAGGGTGGGTCAAGTAGTTATTTCATTGACGGTAAAGTATTCTCATCTAAAAACTTCTCAAAGGGCAAGTATGTAATACACAACACCACATTACAAGGAGCACTATCAGTATTGCATATACCAGACAAGGACAACCCATACAACATCATGTTACCTCCTCTAACAGCGGGTATCTTAGGCATCGACCTGAACTATGATATTATGGATGGGGAGTCACTCAGCTTCGAGGGTAACCAACTCTCCCTAACTGAACAAAAAGGTAACTGGTTGGAGTCGCAGTTCAAAGCAGCAAACATACTGAACATATTCTCGACGCTTAAAGACTTTGAGATAAACACAGTTATTGATGCGATATACTTGCTCCTCCTAGCAATCTCTTGGTGGCTATTCATGATAACAGTTATCGTATGGTCACTCAACAGGGCAGAGCACTTGTCTATTTGTAGAAAGTTTTACGATATGTATGACATCGACTTAGTGAAGTATGCAACACTTTTCACTTGGAGACTGGAAGATGATTATAGCTTTATTGAGATGTGTGTGCGGCTCTTCATCATACAGTTCACAGCAACAATACTCAACAAGTTATATTTATTCTTATAAGGAGGTATTATGAATTTAACACTCAAACTGGAAACTAAGTACCAACGTGATTTCACATTCATGATGGTACTTACAGTAGTAGCCCTCCTAACAACGGTAACTATGCAAGCAGACCACATGGCATTCTTTGCCTCTGGGATGGGTAGTGACCGTGGACTGACAGGGCTAATGGACTCACAAGCAATGCGAGCTAACTCAAAGTATCTTGACATGATGTCGTGGTATGGACAACTAGTGAGCTTTGCTGTGACAATTATATGTGTAGTCGGGCTAGGACAAGTAACGATGATGTTCTTCTGCACATGTGTTTATTATTCTAACACACATTACTGGGACACTGTAGATGCCTTAAAGCAAGGTGGAAACAGTGGTGGCTTCTCAATGGGTCAAGGTAATGGTGGAGGCGGAGGTGGCTTGGCGGGTTCATTCGGATTCGACACAATCATCGACTCGTTCAACAAGAACATGATAAACATCAAAAGGTACTCTGACTGTTCTACAGAGCACAGAGCTAACATGAATATATCAGAGGCTTCAACACTTATGGAGTGGCTGATACAGAAAGGTCCAATCCTCCTAATCGTTCTGCTTGTGCTAAACATGGGATGGAGAGGTACACTTCAAAACATCTTTGCTATCACGATAGATGCAGGTACAGTATTCTTCGAGGCACTTCCTTACGACAATGTAGTGAAGTGGGCAGAGTACAAAGCAGCACAAGAAACAGGATACAAGTTCACACTTGGAATGTCTGGTTCAGAAGAGGGTAAGGCAAAGGAACAACTTGCACGTCAGATATTCATCAAGACACAATCTATTGCCCGTCTAACAAAAGCTGAGGATATACAAGCCCTTGGTGCAAAATGTGAGGGTGCAGTAGTTGCAGCAAGTAAACAATTCAGAGTACCACCACACCTGGCACAACAAGGTATGGCACAAGGCGTAATAGCTGACGAGTCAATACAAGATGCTATGTGGAGGAATCTGAAATTCTCTGTGCAGCTATCTACAACAGAGATACCACAAGACGTTAACCAAGGTATCTACATCAAACTTACTAACCTTGCACAAAGGGCTACAACAAGTTCCGTTACACAGTCACAGTATGACGGTTACTATGTTGTAGTTGCTATGCGTTATGCAGATAGACCAGATGAGGGAATCTACACAGACTCATACACAGCTAAGACCAAGACTGATGGAGTTAAACAAATAACACCATCAGCACTACAGTAACACATATCCCCTCCTAACAAGAGGGGACTCTTTCATAAGCACACAAACCGTTGTGTGTTTATCAAAGGGTAACTAAGGGGAGGTCAAGTTCTAACCTTGCATTATCAACTCCCCTCCCTAACAAAAGGAGGAAGCATGAAAAGATTATTAGCCTTAGCACTGGCTTTGTCTATATCGCTATCAACCTTCTCTGTGTCATTCGCAACATACAAGGATGAATACGAGGCTATCTACACAAGCACGTATTCAGAGTTACTTATAACACTGGAGAAAGATATCGCAGACACAGATAAAAATATAAGTGAAACAAAGAAAGCAGTATTCTATTATCTATACTACATACAGAAAGGGATAATAGCCAACACTCTTGATAGTAGTGACAGTGGTATACTGAAAGAAATAGAGAATGATATGCGGTCCAAACTGGGACTCGCCTCTAACCAAAAGGCACCAGACGAAGTGAAGACAGCTGCACTTGTGAAGGTAATCAAAACATTTGTGGATAACTATGCAAAAGAGATAGACGCACAGCAAGATGGTGACTTAAAGAATGATAAGATAAAAGAAGCGACACCTTACTTCAACTATGTGCAAACAGAACTTACAAACACAATTGCCACCCTAACAAGTATGTATGGGCAAACACAAATATATACAGGAGTATCTGTTGCAGAGTTATCACAAACAAACATACAATCACTCAAGGACACTCTACAGTATGTAACTGATACGATATCGAAATACAATACAGGTGCAGGCAATGGTATAGTTATGTTCGACCTCGAGAAAGATTTCAATGCCGATGACCTATACAATTCAATATACAGTGAAAAGGACGAGAAGCTGTACAAGACTTATCTTGAAGCGATGGCAATCACATCGACACTGGAACCTTTCATGTCAGTGCCATCAGACATGTTACTTTACGATAGTATGTCAGATAACACCAGACAACTTATAACAAAGTATGGGAAGAAAAGGAAGCCATTGTTTGTTACAGAATCATCAACAGCATTTGATGACTTCGCTGCAGACAAACAAATGAGTGTCAGACCAGCCACACTTAGGGACATCATCTCCCCTAGCAAAAGTGGCACCCTGCTATTCTACAAGACGGGTAACGACAATCTGATAGCAGACTCGAATACAGTTGCAGCCACCCCTAACACAGCAGCGTCAGCAGCACCGAGTTCAACAGGAGTACCGGACCCAAACGCACAGCCAACAACCACGACACAACAAGACACGGACACAAAAGAGTTAGAGGCACCAATGTATGTAGCAACATCAGGTAACTGGCTTGACCAACTGAGCGCACCATCAACAAAGAAGAAAAGAATCAAGAATGATTCGACGCTACTTGAACAAACAAATGCTGCAACGAACTATGCCCTCCTAACAAATGTATGTGCCGACACAATAGTCAAGAATGAAGAGATGGATTCGTTCTTATTCACGGACATATTCGGGAACATCCTCCTAGCAAATGATACCGTAGTTATACCTGGTATTGCTAATGCTACAATGTATGAGCCAAATACACAGTATCCAATGACAACAAAGTATGCGTACAATCATTACAGTAATCCATCAGAAGAACTATTCAAGGGTATGTTCTCAAAGACAGCATCAAGTACGAAGTGGGGAATCTCCCCTAACACAGTAGGAGACGGGTACGAAATATTTAAGCTAGCAGGTAATACACAAACAACAAAAGGTAAAATGGAACGTCTGTTCGAGGCAAACAGAATAACACGCACCTCTAACATAATGCCATTGATGCTTGATCTACCATACGAACTACCAGACACTAAGAAGAACATACTGCTGTACACACAATCAACTGAGCCAACCGGTACAGGAAGAAAGATGATTGTTCGGACTAACAAGACAGTGTCAATGGGAGGCGTGTCACAACGTTCAATCTCACTATCTTACTTTGAGAGTGACCCTGATTCAGACGAGTTACTTGTTAAGTCAAATCTTAATGCATTGCAAGCCAACATGCTCGAGCTACGCCACACAAAGATGGCTACACTTGCTGTAGAGGTATCAAAGGGTAGAGACACTACACACGAATATTCAGTAGAGCTTGGTCAGGGTACAGAAGCAGTCACAAAGATGGAACAAATGCTACGTGCAATAGTAAGTCCACTCCTAACGATAGCTAACAAAGTACGTGGCTTCACACAGTTGCAAGACCCAGCTACAAACTTTATTACTAAATGGATAATCGAGTATAGAGCTATCATAACAGCATTAGCTATAGTTGCAGCAATGATACTGTTGCTACATCTTTATAGTGCTGATGTGGGAATAGGGTTACTCGGAATAGCAACAGCCCTATTCGTCGGTGTGTTCGCACTGGGGATAGACATGGTAATAGATTATGCTGTTATAGGTTACAACAATGTGGTGGGGTTCAACCTGCCATTTGTTAACGATGATGGCTCCCTCTATCGGACAATGGGGCTAGCAGAAGAACAGAGACTTCGTAGAGATGGTGCAACGAACACAACAGAGATAGACTCCTCTAACAGAACCTACACCGATTCGTTGCGGGTAACACTCCACAGATATCCAAGAGAGGAAATGGTTACCAAACTAATACCTATGGACCTTGGCATGTTCCAAGAGGGTTGCTCAGTTAAGATAGGTATAGACGATTTATTCTCAACTGTTTCGATAACGGACAATGAGGTAATGACTAACGGTAATCTATCGAGAGAAGTTGTGATGTACAAAAACTACGATACGTATTCAATAGAGAACTACACGATGTTCTACAGCGTGGTAGAACATCTTACGAAACGTATGACAATGTATTCTGAGATAGCACAACCACAGCCAAAGTCACTGAGATATTCTAACAACATAGCAAAGCGTGCATACATGTGGAAGAGTATGGCAGATTCTGTACTCATACTTGACTACAGTGAACTGTACGAGCTCAAGATACCACAATCAATTAAAGATAAAGCAGCAAGCGTGTTCCCTCCTAACGATACCTTTAATCTGCACGATATGGAAATAAAGGTATTCGAGAATGCAGAGAATACAGAACCACTTGTCGGCAAACTCAACGAACTATCTTCAATACCGTACAACTCTGAGTACACAATAGCCATACACAGACAATACGATGATTACCCAGATATGTACGAGCAGAATTATACTGACTTTGTTAACAGAGCAAACATCAGGATAAAGGATTATCTTGTTAACAATTACGAGTCAGTAACAATAATGTCAGATGAGACAGTGACAAAGATAGTGGCACTGATAGTTATGGAAGAGTACAACAAAGCAATGACCTCTCCTCTAACAGGTAAGTGGCTGTACCCAATCAATATTGACTCGTCCTCCCTATCAATAGAGAAAGCATTATTCTCAACTGTGGATGACCTGTCATGGTACAACTTATCGTCTGTCGGATTGATAGATATGATATCCTCAACAACCCAATTGCTGGGATACATTCTGTTAATAATAGCTATACCACCAATCATGGCGTGTCTATTCTTAGCTTCGATACTTCCATTCATACTGATAGTGCTACTGATAGCAGTGCTGTTTGTAAGGATATTCTTGAGGCAAGAACTGGTACCATTATTTAAGGGATTCGTTAGGATGTTAACAACAACCATTATCATAGCATACATTATGGCAAAGTCAATACTCACCATCGGACCAATAGGACCTAAGTTACTCATCCTAACAATCTTAAGTCTGATTATGTTGGACATACTCGTTGGTGTTATTAAGTCAATACTGTCAGATTTCTACACAATGGGATACTCTACCTACAGCCTGAACATGGCTAACACAGCAACAGTTCGTGGCTTCGATAGATTAACCAGTTTCATACCAACAGGTAAGCGAGGACGTAACAACTCCTCTAACCAAAACTCTTACAAGATAGCATCAGATATGAGCAACTTGAGCACTACAGATAGAATTATGAACAACCCAATAACACAAGCTAAGCTGAGAAAATTTAGATAACTAATGTTATGAACAGGCACATCTCCCTAACTGAGGTGTGTCTAATTGATAACATTAAGGAGGGAAACAAATGTATCCACAGGACATATTTAAAACCAAGCAAACAAAGACTATGAGTGTTAAGAAAGCTAAGTTCCCAATGTACTTGGCAATAGCAACAGCAGCCCTATTTTACACACGAGTAAATGTCGGGATGCTTGTAATAGGTAATACTCTCCTAACAGCAGCACTGAACATACTAACACTTATCATATATTTCTTTATCACCCTAACACTTATGCGTAAGTATCTAGTGCGTGAGAAAGAGAAGGTCAGACAGTATTCAATGGAGTACTCAAGAAGAGAGCTTCGTAGATACTCAAAGGTAGAGCTCCGTTCTGATGATGCATCAACATACCACTACGGTAACAAAGAAATATACCTACCAGAGTTGAATGGTTACAGAACAACTTTCATCAAGATGACACATCTATCTTACAGCAATGAAAGAGTAGTAAAGAATATGCTGGAGGAACTACACAACTTCTGTATGAAGAGAAACCTCCTCCTAACAAAAATAGACATGCCTAAGGGCATCGAGTCTTTCAACTCAATAAAGTATATGTCAAGAGTTATAGATAATGCTGACCATCTAACACCAGAACAAATAAGCAGGGCATCTCTACGCTATGATTATACAAGAACGCTATGCGAAACTAACACAGTAGTAGAAGACGTTTACCAGATAACAGCAACAGACATGAACAACAATCTGGCATTCCCACAACATATCAGGAGTGTCATGTCGCTCGTTACATCTAAGCATATCTCGATGGACGTACAACTACTGGGCTTAGAAGAAGTTAAAGAGTTCTACAGAAACTTCTTCAAGCTGGCAATAATAGACCTTAACAAATTATCAGAAAATAAGATATCAAATGTTGTGAAGAGTTCAGTGTTACTACACACTGTTAAAACAGATACAGGCGAGACATTCGAGTTTACTCCAATAATGTTAGCTACCCCTCCTAACACAACTATATACAATGGAGAAAGAGCATTCCACTATTTAAAGGAGAACTAAGATGAAGAACATTCTTTTGATAAAAAAGACTGACCAATTACTTAAATTAATAAATAAGACACAATTAGACACGGAACTGTTTCACTCGGTATACGACTTTACAGACGCATACCAAGAGAGATACGAAACAGTAGATAAGTTAATAATTGTAGATAGTGTACTCAAGAAAGAGGATAATGCATTCAACCTCCTATCTGAGGTAAAAGAAACACTTGCAACAAAGAAGTTAAAGTACAAAAAGCTATTCTTCCTAGTAACGGATTCGAATACAAAGGGAGACCTGCTACAAGTTATAGAACACTTGTTCCCCTCGACTAAAGAGGGAACGACAGAGTTATTGCACACATTCACAAGTGCAGTAACTCTAATTGATTTGTACTCAGTACTTACCGATAAGCAGTTGGACAAAGTTGAGATACAGAACACTTACGAGGTATTGATAAAGACATTTAGAGATTCGGACACCTCTGGTATATTCGAACTCTTAAGTAAGGGTAATGAAGCAACAGCCAACTCCTCTAACCTATTCACGAGGGACTATACGGAGCTGCTGAACTACAACTCAGTTAGACAACTACTGTCAAGGACACCAGGTAAACTTATTGAGACTCCCCTAACGCAAGACGGGAATCAATTGCCTCAACAGATAATAGAAACAATACCAGATGTCAATTTCAAGAAGAAAGACAGCTTAGAGGATATAGAGTATGTGCTTGTGTCTGGTTTACCAATGTCAGGTAAGACTACAATGTTACAATACCTACTACAAAGTCAAATAACAAACAAGCCGACAAACACGGTAGCCATATTCGATGTTACAGAATTTAGCTCACTTAATGGTATCAGCCTCCCTAACGACACAAACTACCTAAACATAAATGATATTATGGTAGACCCGAAAGTGATGGAGGAGCACCTTTTACAAATGGATAAATCAAACGTCTCAGTAGTAACTGGTTCGCCCGACCTGACACAAGAGTTCATGAGATTGTCAGAGGCTGCGTACAAGAATACAAATTTCTACCCAGACAAGATATTCATACTTTCTGATATTCAGAACACAAAAGTGTTGGACATGTCAAGAGTTAGTAGAGCGATTATCTGTACCCCTCCTAACAAGAAACATTTAGGACGTACACTGACACAGATGAAGACTAATCTTATAGGAATCCGTAACACGCACATCTATGTTGTACCTTGTGGGATAAACCCAGAACAAACAGGTATACATGGTCTACCAGAACAAGACCTCCCTAACTTCATAGAGAAGCAACTTACTGGAATGGACTACAGTACATCAGGTGTTGTTATCGAAATAACAAATTCACTAAATATACCAGAGCCAACAGAGACAGACATATCTGCAGGACTCTATCTACTGGGAATGACAGAAAGCGAGGACAACGAATGATTCAAGTATACGGTTCAGAAAAGACATATGCGTTGTCAACCTCCCTAACAAACTATAGGGACATATCAGAGATACGTGCAAATGCGATTAATGCTTCATTAGTCGTTATACTGGACGATGCAGTTGAGCGTGTACCTAATCTGAATACACTGATAAAGTTTCTTAAAACTATCAACCCAAATATAAGACTTCTACTACTTTATGAGAATAGACAATTCGAGGTGTACTCGGAACTGTTCGATGCATCTTACAGGTTACCAATGTACAGTGTGGACAACAACACACTGACAAAGGCATTGTCGAATACATTAGAGAGGGATACCCTCCTAACAAAAGTAGCAGAGTCACACAAGGTTGATGATACAGATTACAGTTTACCAAAAACACTACCAGATACAAGAGAGGAACTCGTAGATATAATCAATGACCTCTCTAACAAAATAATGTCGATGCAATCGACACTTCGATATCAGAACAAGGAGCTGCTTGAGGCAAGAGAGAATATGCACAAGCTGCACATATACAGTAGTAGTATGGTGCAGAAGCTACAAAGGACAGAAGCGAACCTAAATGAGATGTTGCTTGAGAATAGACAGCTAAGAGAGTTCAAGGACCTTATAAGTGTGTACCAACAAGAGAACCACATATCGGCATTCACACACAGATTCAAGACAGACAAGATATTCATACACATAAAAGATGTAGACGGATTCCTTATGCCAACAAAGTTCCTGGACCTCCTCCTAACAAAGGTAGAGATGGAATTAGGGCTGCCAACAAAACTACACATTATCGACAAAGACTCAACATACGCAAGTTACACAGACCTATACACAGTTAATAGTGTATTCGACAAGTATAAGATGAGCTCCTCTAACAAGGTAGTCAAAGTTGGATACAGTAAAGAATACATGGAAGAAATAGAAGACGATGCGTCTAATCCAAAATGTATAATCATATTCAACAAGATAGGTAGCTTGGATATAGAGGCAAAGAATATATCGAATTACTTTGCAGTAAAGGGTAGTCCGGATAGATACACTGCACTGTCACAAATGAAAGATTATGTGATAACAAATTATCCAGACACACCAATGTCATTCGCATATGATACAAAATACAAGGAGATGCAGGCAAACGAGATAACATCAAATTACCAAATCTCCTCTAACGTATTTAGGACAATCATATCTCACGTCAAGCACATTAAGAAATCAATAGAACGTAGCAGAGTTGAGCAAGTAGCCTCAACAGAAATGTAGGTGATGTTATGTCACATATGTCAAATCTGAAACTAATACATTCTGCATACAAAGTAGCAAGAGGTAAGAAGCTCTCCCCTAACGAAGAGTTCTATATGGAATTGTATGCAACAGAACTGGCTAACATCATATCACGAGGGCGGCTAGTCCCCCTATCAAATCTTGGATATGATGAGGTACAGCTAGCATACAACTTCCTGGGCACCTCTAACACAAGGAGGAAGATTTATTGTATAACAAAGTTCGATGCAAACTTCGAGGGTAATCTGTCACAGGATATAAAGGAATCAATACAAGCAGAGTATCCACAGATAGAAGTTATAACACAACTAACTGAGAGACCATTCAAGTATCGAACAGACACAAAGCAGTTCTTGTCACAACATTCAAATGCTATCAGGCAATACAACACAATCAGTGCGATGTTTGACAAGTTACCAGAAGATGTTAAAGAGAGGGGGCTGCGTGTTGGTTCAAAGGTAATCAACAGACACTTTGTCGATAACCTACACCTAACGTATCGCTCGTTCCAATACATCACACAAATGATAAAGTACAACAAGCTCTCCCTAACGTATTGCTTCATACATGTTATCATGCCAGAGTTTATAATGGATGGTGACAAGGAGGTTAATCCAGAAGATGCAGTAGAGCGAATAATGAATGAATATGCCCACAAGAATTCTATAGTGATAAAAGAGGTAAGGGATATTGATGATTATCTTACTGACCTATCGCCAATAGGGTTCCAGAGAATGAAGGGGCAATTCACAAACATGAATGCAAATCTGTTTGCCCCTCCTAACTTCTCTGCACACATAGACCTAACACAAGGAATAGAGGGAGAGGCTGGCATCGATTACGGTATACTTCTCTCTAACAATACACCATTCCTGTTAGACCTAAAGAGCTCTCCTAACGCACAGGTTATACTTACGACAGGACAAGCAGGTTCAGGTAAGTCTAATCTTATTAAGGGGGCACTTGAGGCACACATGATACAGAAAGACTTCATGGACATCTGTGACATAAAGGGTGTCGACTACACAGGGCTCAAGGACCTTTACCCACAACAAACAGCAGTACTTGATTTGTACAAGGGCGTGTATCCGAACCTGTTAGATATGTCAGACCTCCCTAACCCAGACGAGAATACAAGGGACGACCTACTTGAGTATACAATAGACATAATGATAGCACTGCTCGAATTGTCACCAAAAGAAATAGACTCACACTACAATGATTGCGTGTCACTGTTGCGTATACTTTTGATACATTACGTTGAGTCAATGGGAGTAACGTCAGACCCCAAAACATTCCACCTATCCAGTGGTATGAATTATTTCAAGTTCTGGGAATATGCATCACAAGAGTTAGCAATGTCACCATCTATCAAAGAGGACTACCAAGATGTTGTGCCCCTCCTAACAAAGAGACTGAGCCAGTACCTTTCTTATGAGGGTAAGCGTAAGAGCTACTTCAAGACACAACTTAATCCATCAGAAATATTAAAGAAGCAGGCAGTCATATATGCATTTCATACAATATCAAAAGATAAGAAAGACCTGCGAACAGCACTGTCTTTCTTGTATATGTCAGCACTATCACTAATACGGAATCAGTATATCAAATCACAGAAGATGATGCAGGTTCTAGTGTACGAGGAATTACAAGAGGCCTCAAATGACATAGCCCTCCTAAAGACAATAGCTAAGAGAGCAACAGTGTCACGCTCCTCTAACGTAACCATGTACACGGTATTCAACAACGTGGAGATGTTCCAGCCAACAGAGAGCTCTGAGATAAACAAAGCACTCTCGTCACTTAAGGCTTGTTATACAACGTACTTCATAGGGTACATGGAAGAGGGTAATACACAGTTCTTAAAGGATAACTTCCGTGTTAAAGAGATACATGATTATATAGACATAATCAATAATGCTGAAACAGCAAAAGAGAACAAGTACAACTTTGCTGTGAAGTACAACACGGGAGACAAAAAGGGTAGTGGAATGATAAGGCAAATACTGCCCAACTCTTATACAGATAACTCATTGTATAAGACAAGGGAGGTAACAGATGAAGCAAGGACTTAAAAGAAAACTGTTCAGTAGTATGTATCTTAGATTTGTACTGTTTGGTTTAGCCGCCCTCCTAACACTTATGATGACACTCGTTATAGTGATAACAGCAGAAGACCTCATCTACGAGTTATCAAAATTAGAGGTACCGGTAGAGGAGCCAGTATCGTCTGCAGCAGAAGCAGAACAGAACTTGGCTCCCCTAACAGATGACTCGACATTGAATCTATTGTTGCTCGAACAAACAAAGAATAAGGATTACTACAAGGAGTTATTCGGACTGTACAAACTTGCATCAGAGGGTAGTTTATGGTCAGGTCAGAAAGAGCCTTTCATAACCATAGACTTTCAATTCAAGCAACATTCATCTGAGTCATCTTTGGGTACCTACATACCTAAAGATAAGGGTGGTAAAATAAAATGGAATCAAGCGGCAGCAGGATATCCTGCACATGCATTCCGAAGTATCTCAATTAACTCTTATGTAATAAAGTCAGTCAACTCCTCTAACCTTGCCAAGAAGCTTAATCAATCTCCAATGGGAACCATGCCAACTAATGGTATGATAGCTGGGGACGGTATGAACACAGTTGCATATTTCCAGATAACTGCAGATTACTTCTCCGGATACACAAGTGCCAACAAGCAAGGAACTTCACCACCTGCAGATAACAAGACACTGGAGCCATATGGAGTTTCGAAGCCTGGACAAAGATTATCAGACCCGTACTATTTACCAGACCAATTAGTTTGGCTGGCAAACGAATATGCTAAGGTGGCTAAGAAATGGATATCTGAAGATTTGTTCACAAAGAAGGGTGCAACACCAGCCATCAAATCTAAGATAGTATCTCCACTAATGACTTACAACCATACGGGTGAAGCGTGGCTGACACCAAGATGCTACCTTGGCTTCGGTTACAATATAGGCATTCGTGAGAAGTCTGGATTCACCCTAACTGGATTGTCAGAGGAAGAATCGTATTACAAGGTTGGTGCGGACATGATGGACATGGCTAACAAGATGCCAAAAGATTTTGTAATACCAGCATTGAACAGTAATCAAAGTAAAGCAATGGTAGCCTTGATACCAATACTATTCGATGACACTTATAGGATAAATGAAGACTACTACAATTGGATGTTGTCGTATAAGAAAGAGACACTGGAGATGTACAAGAAGTTAACACAAAAGCCCAGTGCTACTGAGTCCGATATGTTAGCATTTGTTAAGTCTAAGACAGAAGAACCTACCGAGTATGCTAAGATGTTTGGTGTTGGTAAAGTGCATGGTGACCCAGCAGTTTGGTGTAAACTGGACGGTACAATCACAAACAAGGCAAATGGTAAGTCAGCAAAAAGAATACAGTTCCATACATGGATAGTGTGGAGAGCTGCATTCTATGGTGTTGGTTTAACTGAGCAAATGTATGGTAAGCTACTTGCAGATGAGGGAGTACCAAACGTAGACCCACTTAACCCAGCAACATACATGAACACATTAGGTCAGATACAATCTGCAGCGAACGCTACATCCCCTAACACAAAAGTACCTACATCTAGTGTTGCAGGTAAAACAGTACACAACTGGGTATTGTATCACAACAATAGAACACCAGGTAGAATACTCGAAGTAGGGTGGAAAGATGGAATGCCAATCTTCTATCAGAATCTAAACAAAGGTCCTCTAGCTAAATGGCAGATACCAAAGCCACAGAGGAAGAAGAGCCTTACAGGACCGTTCACATATTACACAGCAAGCTACGATACACTATGCTGGTCAGGTTGTGGCATGAACACGATGACTAGTATATTGCATGGTGTAGGACTTGGTAACAATCCAGAGATAGCCAACATCATAGATGAGGGTACAGGCGAGAAGAACCTGTTCTCTCCAGTAGACCTTGCACATTACTTCTCCTATCTGCAATCAAGTTCCTTCCCTAACTGGTATACATCAATGGGAATGTCACACTCTGTTGCAACATGGATGACGTACTTGGGTGCACCATCAGTCAACTTCGGTACAAAGGATACGACAAGACTTGTGTCGGAGATGCAAAAGGGATACCCATTAATAGTGTCCTCCCCTAACAGGTGTAAGTACACATTTTATGAGTACACTGACGATACGAGAACAAAGGTAACTAAACGATTATCAAACTACTCCCTAACAACAGGTGGACATATAGTTGCATTCTACGGAATCTATCCATTGAAAGTAGATACTGGTGGAACAATGTTATTCACAAAACTAATAGACACCTCTAATCACTCGAAGGGAGTTAATAATATGTTGGTCCCAGTTAAGGAGCTAACGCAGATAAGTTATTCGGTACTGGTTAAACGCCCACTGGTACAGAACGACTCCCCTCCTAACACTCAACCGGCACCAACACAGCCAACACCTAATCCACCAAGCGTAGGATTCAAGCCAAATAATGATAAGGAGTATTGGGCAAATATTGGGACATCATTACTCGATATGCCATACGACCTTAGAATAGGCACAACGAACATAAGGAAGATTAAGGTGCCAGCATCAAACGATATAAGAATAGCTTCCGTGCCAGGTGATGTTGTAAGTTACGAAAAGGTACAAGGTAATCTATTCAACGTGACCGTATACAGAAATGATATCGGTTACATCATAAGCAACGTAAGATTAGCCAGCCCTCCTAACAACACTCAGGGTAAGCAGGCACTTACGAACGACATACCACTAATATTCACAAATAGCACTAACGTGAATATTTCAATGTTCCATGTTGACAGTAACTTAAAATTCATAAAACCATATGAAGAAGAGGTTTCGACAATTGTATAATAGGGGGTGAATAAATGAAACTTAAAGTAATATCTTGTAGAACACGAGACGGACTAACGTTTACTTTCATGATATTAAATGCCAATAAAGACGTTGTAGTGACAATGGGACATTCCTCGACAATAGTAAAGCGAGGCTCACTTGAATACAATATGATAAGTGCATTAGCAGAAAGAAGCGTTACCTATATAGACGGAGAAGAGGTACAGATATCAGGCGGCAACTTTTTCGAGGATGCAACAGTTAAAGCATATCAAAATATGTTAGGCACTGATATATCCTTCCTAACAGAACTACATGAAATGTATCTGGAAACTAAAGAGATGCCAAGGGTAGACAAGACAACACAATACACACTATCAAATAAATTCGGAGGTAAATAGCATGGGAAGAGTGCTCAATTTTTCGAGACTAATGTTAACTACAAATACCGGTGGACAGGGTCACCTCCACCTAACTAATGCTGGCATAGAGCTAGCACCAATACAACAAAGGACTCCACTTGAGTCAAACGAGGCAGCCAAACTTGTGACCACAATTAACAATAACATATCAAGCATAGACAATATTCCGTATCCGTCAATAAAACAGAGGATTAAAGAATTAGGTGCACACCCGTCTAACACAAAGGACTTCTTCCATGCACTCTACATTGCAGCATACGAGAACAAGATAGCAAAGATTGGAATAAAATATGTAACTGACACACGTCTGTCTCTAGAGGAAAATCTAGATATGATAGCATCTAAGCACGCTGCTATTAAAAGGAGGTAGACATGTCCCTCCTAACAGATGAACGCAATAAGGTAGCAATAGTGATATCACTACTCAGAAATATACCGATAATCACAGATGGCCTTATACTAACATATGAGGGGAAACTGTACTACAAATGTAATGAGGAAAGTATAGACGCATTAGTGTTGAAAGAAACTCCTATCGTAAGTGCGGAACTCTATAATTTAATGACAAAGAATTATACAGAAAACACACTACAGAATCTGTTAAAGTATTACGAGAGGCTAAAGACTTCTCTGCTTGATAACTATTCTGACTACATGGAATTAGGGAGTGTAGTAATAGTGGAAAAGGAACTTATGATAAGAGGTGAAACTAGATGCGAGAATTACAATGGGGAATTTCTGATTGCGGAACTTGGTGCCAGTTAACTATAGACAATACAGTCTACAAAAGAGTGTACTCGCAATACGAGAACGTAGTCAAGTCACATGAACTGACAAACAAATACACAGAGACAATACTGGAAGATGGCATCTGTAATATTCAGCAGCTACAGAAATATGAGTTAGAGACATTCACAAAAGCGAGTGCCCTCCTAACAGAGCAAATGAAAGTCACACGTTGGTACAGGTTCGAACACTTATGGGAATACTTGCACACTGACAAGAAGTTCATAAGGTGTATGGACGACCTGTTAATGTACTCTTTCTACAGAGATGAGGATATGTTCGCGAAGTTGGACATTCCCCTCCTAACTAATCCAATGGAGTATTACAAAATATTATTGACAACAAAGTTACGTGGTATGCGACTCGATGAAAGTGTAGATTCACATCTAGTCGCATATTTCAACCACAGGATTAGGGAGGCAATAGATGGCAAGTAAGAAGCAATCTTATTCGCTGGGACACAACTTCGAAGATGAAGTTGCAAGTGCACTACGTGTGGTATTAGAACCGGATTACGTATTCCAAAATGTACTGTTTGGAACGTATCCAATCTATGAGACGGATATCTTGATAGTCAAAGACTCTAAAGTATTATTAATAGAGTGTAAAGATTATTCAAGAAGATTCAATTCAACAAGACCCAACGAGATGTATGCAGGTAGATATAGGGAAAAGAACTTCCTGTATAACTACAACAAGAAAGCAAACATCTTCTCGAAACTTACAAACACAAAAGCAAAGTGTATAGTGATTGCCAGTGACAAGGCAGAACACAACAATCCTTACATATTGGGAATGCGACACCTTGCAAGTATCAAAACAATATTCAACAGTTTGGATAAGAGTGAGGACATGACCCTCCTAACCGAACTGCTACGCGACTCAAAACAAAAAGAGCTCGCACATTTAAAAGGAGGACACATATGACAAAGTGCAGAGCATGTGGTGGTGAGGGAACACTTACCGGATGCAAAACATGTGGTAAGATTAAAGCCATATATGCTACTAAACAATCAAGTGAACAGATACAGGAGAACGACCAAATAAGAAAGAATTCTCTTAACGACCTGTTGGAACTTTATTCGGGTGCAAGACTGATAGCATGTAAGGGAGGTGTACAGGACCAACAACTTGACAAGTACGCAAAGAATACTGATTCACTTATCGAGCTTTCCAAAACTGGTACAGTGTATAACAAGTTTGTTGTGGTCGCCTCCCCTAACAATTTCGGTAAGCTATGCTTCCTTAAAACACTCAGATACTATTACACAGAAAAGGGAACCAATGTGTCGCCAATACGAACACTTGAGGAGTTTATGCACAACTGGAAACAGTACAAGAGAGAAAGGGGCAGCCTGGACTTCCTCCTAACATCTGACTTGTTCCTCCTAACAGTATTGGAACCAGAAGCACTTACAGTTAAACAGGACATAGCAACACTTAATAAGCTGTCCGAGATATACAGTAAGCCAATGGTGATAACAGTGTCTGCAAGCGTAAATAAGGTTATACAAAATGTAGACACACTATCAAGTAGCACCTACAATTACAAGGTGCCTACAGTAATTTACTATCAAGGTGGTGAACGAAAATAAACAAGCAAGAACGACTAATCGTACAGACAGGATTCAATCCAACAATAGACCAAGTATGTGGTGCACTACTATATTCAATCGCAAAGTCAGTGTTTACAATACACTGTACAGATACGAATATAGCCAAGTCAGTACAGGCAGTAATAGAGGATTTCGCCAGACCACTCGATATAAGTGTGACAACAAAAGCCATATCTTCAGATGTTGATGCAGTTGTATTGCTTGGTGCGACAACAGAAGAAATATCCAAGTATGTTCAGATAGCCCCGACAGAGAAGTACAGGTACATCAAGAATCTGGCGTGTGGTGTAAATGCAATGACTATACCACCAAACATAGGGATAGAATCACCCTCCCTAACAGAAGTGATATACAGGACATACATTACTTCATACGATGTGCCACCAACACTCAAG
>RRZU011016856.1_pt1 | contig 19084 bp, 15 predicted proteins | sample 2165561 | NCBI WGS metagenome assembly RRZU01 (sample SAMN10456909, study PRJNA506462) | wastewater metagenome | isolation source: wastewater sludge | place: USA: Moscow, Idaho | reverse complement strand
TCTCTCATCACAATCCAATGCAAGAAATCTCCGTGCAGCTCTGTGTAAAACATTTTCATTAGCCTTCGACTCCGCTCAGGATGACAATGGTGTGAGTAAAACTTGAAACAAAAAAATAAAGCGTAGCGCCTCTGTGGATCTCTCTCATCACAATCCAATGCAAGAAATCTCCGTGCAGCTCTGTGCAAAAACTATTTTCATTAGCCTTCATTTCGACAAAGCTCAATACAAGCTCGCTCAGGGTGAAAATAGTGTGAAGGATTTTTTTAAGATTATTACAATTCCTTCAATCGGTGTTCCAAAAAATCAGTAACAATCAGCGCTTTGCTTTAGCAAATCAGTTTCATCTGCGTGCTAAAAACTTGAAACAAAAAAACATTCCAGTTGTTCTCGATACATTTTTTTAAAAATAGCTAAGGACATTCTCTAAAAAACACTCGAAGTGACGTTAGTGGAATTAGGATTGCTAAAGCCTTTACTTTTTAATTCAACCTCTACTCTATTTTTTAGATATCTTAAATCTGTTTTCCAAAAAAACCAATAACAAAATATTTCGTATTTTTGCCCTAAATTCCAAATCATGTTATCCCTTTTCAAATCTAAACCTAAATTAGCCGAATTAATCCCATCAGGGTATGTAGATATTCATTCTCACATTTTACCAGGAATAGATGATGGCGCTCAAAAAATTAAAGATTCTAAATTTTTATTGGAGTCGATGATTGATTTTGGCTTTTCAAAAGTGATTACTACACCTCATACGATGAAAAATGTGTGGGATAATACTACCTCATCAATTGGTGATGCTTACAATTTAGTTCATAGTGAATTACCTGAACTTTCAAAACAAGTATCACTTCAATTTGCTTCTGAATATTTTTTAGATGAAAATTTAATACGTTTAGCACAACAAGAAAAACTACTTTCACTGAAAGATAATTTCATTCTAATTGAAATGTCGTATTTGAATGCGCCTATTCAATTGTATGATTTTCTTTTTGAGTTACAACTAAAAGGATATCATTTGGTTTTAGCACATCCTGAGCGTTACAATTACTTCCATTCCAATAAAAAAGAATATCAAAAATTAAAAAAAGCAGGTTGTTTATTTCAATTGAACCTATTATCTACCGTAGGTTACTATGGTAAAAATGTAGCTGAAATTGCTGATTATCTTTTAAAAGAAAATCTATATGATTTTGTAGGTTCTGATATTCATCACAAAAATCACGTAGCGGCTTTTCAAAACAAGGTGATGATCAAAAATTATCAAATTTTAGAAGAGACTATGGCTAAAAATGTGTTATTTAAATAAACTGAAAAGTTTTTCAAGGACAATAGGCAATTATTTTAGCTTCGCTCAAATGTTAACCTACGTTGTAGGAGATTCCTACTTCCGCGGAATGACAAAAAAAGTGAAAATTGAAACTTGAAACTTGAAACTTGAAACCAAAACAAGTGAAATGCCTCTATGCATCTCTCTCAACACAATCCAATGCAAGAAAACCTCGGTGTAGCTCTGTGTAAAATCCTCATAATCCCTAAATCCGTGGCTAAAAATTAAAACATAGGAGGCATATAAGTTTTTTAAAGTTTAATTAGATTGTGGTGAAAAGTTCATAAAAAAGAGATGCTGAAATGAATTCAGCATGACAAATATCCCAGTTTCTCCAGTCTGTCTTCCAAAAAACCTCAAACTTGAAACTTGAAACCAAAACAAGTGAAACGTCAGAAGCTTCGGACTCTATGCATCTCTCTCAACACAATCCAATAAAAGAAAACCTCGGTGTAACTCGGTGTAAAACTTATTGAGACTTTGTGCTACAAAGCCGAAACTATTTAAAAAAACGTTTCCAAAAAGATTTTTTTTCAACCTCAACTCCATAGCCATATCCGTAGCCGTAGCCATATCCGTAACCTTTTGTAGAATCGGTATCGTTAATTAAGATTGACATATTAGGTAGTTTCTTCTCTTGATACAATTTTTCTGGTAAAGTCAACATTCGTTTGTCCAAGTAATTTGCTCTGGTAACATATACAAAAGCATCTGCATATTTTGATATCAATAAAGTATCAGTTACTAAACTTACCGGTGCAGTATCTACGATGATGTAATCAAACTCTTGCTTTAATTTTTCAAACAATTCGCCTACTTTTTTACCCATAAGCAATTCGGCAGGATTGGGAGGAATTACACCTGTTGGCATAACATAAAAGTTAGAAAAACCTTCTACTTTTGTTAAAAAATCAGCACTATTTTTATGATCTTTAGAAGCTAAATAATTAGTGATACCTACTTTAGGAACATCCAAATATTCTTCTAATTTAGGGTTTCTAAAATCCAATCCTAATAACAAAACTTTCTTATCAGACAAGGCAATAATGGAAGCCAAGTTTACCGAAATAAAGGTTTTTCCTTCTTTTGGAAATGTTGATGTTAAGAAAATAGTCTTAGCAACTCCTTCTGGAACTTCATTTAACAAAAACTCTAAGTTAGTACGAACAATTCGCAAGGCTTCTGCTGTGCTAGTTCTACTATTGTTTGAAATGATAGATTCGTTTGAAATCGATTTAGGTACATCACCTATGAAAGGCATCGAAGTAGCTTGTTCTATATCTAATCTTGATTTAACTTTGGTATCTAATAATCGACGTATGTATAGTATTGCAAACGGAATTAGCAATCCTAAAAACAAACTCCCTAAATAAATAATTTGACGATTAGGCGAAACTGGATTTTTTGAGGCAATGGCTGTATCTATTACTTTTGCATTAGGAGCTGTTACAGCAAGAGAAATTTCAGTTTCTTCCCTTTTTTGCAACAAGTATAAATATAATGCTTCTTTGATATTTTGTTTTCTGTCTATATCTCTAAAAATCTTTTCTTGGGTTGGAATTTGGGAAATTTTTCCACCTAAAATAGCATTTTGACGTACAATATCTTTCTTTTTAATTTTTAAATTGCTTTGCAACTGAAGTAAACTAGAAGCAACACTACTTTTTAAGGTGTTTATTTTTGCTTCTAAATTCAGTACCATACTGTTTTTTGGCCCAGCAGTTTTTAACAACTTATTTCGCTCTAAAACTAACTGATTGTATTGTGCAATGGAGGCACTTGCACCTTCTTCGGCTGGTAAAACATTTGCAGGAATTAATTCTGAAGACGTATTAGAATTCAAATAATCCAAAATGCTTCCCACGACTTTTAATTGCGTTTCGGTTTCAATTTCTTTCTTTTCAAATTCGGTCGCATTTTCTAAAAACAATCCTGCTTCTGAAACGATATCTGTTACTTTATTTTCTTTTTTGAATGATTCCACATCGGCTTCAACTCCCTTCAATTCATCGCTAATGATGTTTAATCGTTGCTCAATGAATTTAGATGTATTTTCTGCAATGTATTTTTTATCAGAAATAGCATCTTGATTGTAGTTTTTTACTAAAGTATTTAAAAAATCTTCGGCTTTTACTTGAACTGGGTCAACCAAAGTTAACTCAATTACACTCGTGTTTTTTCCAAATGAACTAACTGTAAGGCGCGATTTAAAACTTTCAACTAGTGATTTAATAGGATACACTTGAATCGCAATATTAAATTCATCTTTCCATAAATTAGAAGTTGATTTCATTACCAAAGCTTCAATAGATTCTATTTTAAATTTAGTTCCATATGAAAATGTTCCTATTTTAATTCCAGAAGCATCATAAAAATCGAATCGATTAGCATCTATTGAAGAAATTCGAAAACTATGAAATGTATTTAAAAAAGCCTCATTAGTTTTAGAAAAGAAAATTTGAATTGGACTACCTTTATACAATTCCTCCGATTTTACTCTTCCTAAATTTAAATAAGTTGTAGTAAGTTCTAAATCTTTGATAGTTGATGCAATTAAAGTTCGTGACTTGATAACCTCAATTTCATTATCTACATTACTTTTTACACCGGATAACAAACCTAAATCTGAAAAAGCAGATAATTCAGAAGCCATACTCCCTTTTCTATCATCTTTTACTAAAATAGTTGAAGAAGCTTTGAATTGAGGTATTGTATAACGCAAATACAAATAAGCAACCGAAAAACAAACAAATACACCTACAACAAACCATTTCCAATGTGAAATGTAATTTTCAATTTCTTCTTTTAAGTTAAAATTGCTGGATAAATTTGGAGTATTTAATTCGCGTTTTTGCATCTTATTTTAAAGTTAAAGCTATAATGGTAACAATCAAAGAAAGGGCTGAAATTCCTACAGTTAAATTAGGTCCGATGGCTGAAGAATTGATTCTAGTTTTATTGGGTTCAATATAAACAACATCGTTTTGAGACAAATAATACGCAGAAGAATTCAAAAAATCTGACTTTGTTAAATCTATTCGCTCCATGGTTTTGGTTCCGTTCTTTTCACGAATTAACAAAACATTGGTTCTATTTCCGTAAATGGTTAAATCACCCGACATTCCAATAGCTTCTAACAAGGTAATTCGTTCGCTTGATACCGGATAAGTACCTGGTTTTTGTACTTCGCCTAAAACGGTAATTTTAAAATTTAAAATCCTAAAATTGATTATGGCATCATTTACATGATCTTTTAATAATGCTTTTAATTTAGCTACCGCTTGAGTTTTGGTCAATCCACTTAAAGAGATTGTTCCTAATAACGGGAACTCTATTTTACCCTCTTTATCTAAAATATAAGTTTGCATTCTTTGTGCTCCAATACCATTCTCTGTATCACCTTGAACAGTTATAGCTTTCAAATTATAAGGTGCCGCAACTTCTGGATTTTCAGAAGAAACTACAATCATTACTACATCATCAGGCTGTAAAACGGGTTCATAAGAAACCAACTCTTTTGTATTAGAACCGCTTTGTAAGTATACCAATTCTTTTCTTGAAGCACAAGAAGTGGTTATAAGAACGACTAATAAAAGTGAAAAAAGAGTAAATTTTACAGATTTCATATTCTAAAATTTTATACAAATATAAGGGTCTTTACTAATAAGCAAAGAATTTAATAGTCAAGACGCTCAAATTCAGAATTTTTACTTTTGAATTCGGGCACAATTTTTTTCATTAGTAAAACGGTTTCCTCAGATTTCATCTCTTTAGCACTTTGAACTAACAACTGCAATTGATAGAGAAAATCATCAAAATTAGCAACACTTACTTCTTGAGCTATCATTATTTTTTCGTGATGCGTTGGTAATGTTTTCTCAGCATCGTTAAGCAACTCCTCATATAATTTTTCACCAGGGCGTAATCCAACCACTTCAATTTGAATTTCTTCCTCGGGAATAAATCCTGCTAAACGTATCATTTTGTATGCTAGATCAATAATTCGCACTGGTTCTCCCATATCAAAAATGTAGATTTCTCCTCCATTGCCCATAGAACCTGCTTCCAAAACCAATTGACAAGCTTCTGGAATGGTCATAAAATAACGAATAATATCAGGATGGGTTATGGTTATAGGCCCTCCTTCTTGGATTTGCTTTGTAAATAGTGGAACGACAGAACCATTAGAACCCAATACATTTCCAAAACGAGTCGTAATAAATTTAGTAGATTCAAATTGCTTAGCTTGCGCATTCATCGACAAAGATTGCACGTACATTTCAGCAATTCGCTTGCTAGCTCCCATTACATTACTTGGATTCACAGCTTTATCTGTTGAAACCATCACAAAAGAAGAAACTTTGTGTTTTTGAGCTAAATCGGCAATGATTTTTGTTCCATAAACATTGGTTAAAACCGCTTGATATGGATTCAATTCCATTAAAGGCACATGTTTATATGCTGCAGCATGATAAATTACATCTGGTTTATGAGTACCTATAATTTGCTCCATCATAAAAACGTCTTTTATATCAGCAACAAAAGATAAATAGGGAATATTTTTCATCAGAGGTTCAATCAATAATCCCAATTGATGCAAAGGGGTTTCAGCTTGATCTACAACTATTAATTTTGATGGTTTAAAATCTAAAACTTGCTGTACAATTTCACTTCCAATAGAACCTGCAGCGCCAGTAACCATAATGGTTTTTTGGCTAATTTGACTAGAAATTATTTGATTATGAAGTTCAATAGGTTGTCGCTCTAACAAGTCTTTAATATCAAATTTTTTAATACTCTTTGTGATATTTTTTTGATCTTCCCAATTCTTAACCGTTTGAGTCGATAAAACTTGATAATTATGTTCTAAACAATCGTCTACAATTTTCAACTGTTCACTTTTTGTTAAAGATGGATCACTTAAAATAATTCCCGAGGCATTAAACTTTCTTATGATAACAGCTGCACTTCCTTTGAAACCTATAATTGGCAAGCCTAAAACTTGCTTGGTCTTGTTTGCCGATGTTTTTTCAATAAAAGCAACAACTTTGAATCTTTTTGGTTGTTCTGAGTTTAGAGCTTTTGCTAATGCAAAGGCATTGGCATCTACTCCAAAAACTACTATTTTCTTAATTTCATCTTTATTCTCTAATTCGATATACGTTTCAAATAAAAACTTGACCACGATTCGAAAAAGAAATAAAAGTACAAATGATATTATACTATGAATAAACAATTCTGGCAGCAAGAAAATCTTAGCGCCATGAATAAAAAAATGGGTATAATTTAAAACCACTAATGAAAAAAAAGCAAATGAAGTAGCCAATAACAATCGCATACCATCAATAAAACTAGAATGCCTTATAATTCCTGCATAGGTTCTAAAAGCGAAGAAAAAAAAGGCGTAAGTAAAAATGGTAATTACATAACGAATAGAAACTGAATAAGTATCAAAGTATTTAAATGTTAAATTAATTACAATAAAATAAGTAACCAAGCTTGCGAATAAAACAATAATTATATCAATACAAAATATAACCCATCTTGGTAAATAGGCTAAATTACTGAATCGATTTTCAAAAAAATCTTTGGCTATATTTTGGATAACCGCTTTTTTTGAAAAATTAAAATGACTTTTTGACACTTAAAAATTGTTTTAACAGATTGGGGGCTACAAAAATACAACAACTTATGAAAGTTAGAATCGTTTATTTATTTTCTTTTTCGCTATTTGAAAAAATCTTCAAGGACTGCATTTATTCTTTCCCACTGATTTTCAGTTAAGTTAGAACCCGAAGGCAAACACAAGCCATTTTCAAATAAAGATGCTGCCACCGAAGTACCATAAAATGGATACATTTCAAAAACAGGTTGTAAATGCATTGGTTTCCATAAAGGGCGAGTTTCTATATTTTGAGATTCAAATTCCAATCGCAATGCTTCTCGTTGCTTAAAAGATGCTAAAACAATTGCTGTTAACCAATGATTCGAATAAAAATCATTTGAAGGTTCTTTCAAAACAGTAACGTTTGGAATGGTTGCAAAAAAATCTTGATAACGTTGATTCCACTTTCTTCTTACATCCACGTGTTGTTCTAGAACTTCCATTTGACCACGACCAATGCCGGCAGCAATATTACTTAATCTATAATTGTAACCAATTTCACTGTGCTGATAATGCGGTGCGGCATCTCTTGCTTGAGTGGCGAAAAAAATTGCTTTCTCTTTTACAACTTCTGATTTTGTTACCAAAGCGCCACCTCCAGAAGTGGTAATAATCTTATTTCCGTTAAACGATAAGGCAGCTAAACTTCCGAATGTGCCACATTTTTGACCTTTATATGCACTTCCTAAGGCTTCTGCACTGTCTTCTAAAACTGGAATTTCATAACGATTAGCAATCGCAATAATTTCGTCCATTTTTGCTGGCATTCCGTACAAATGAACGGGAATAATTGCTTTTGGTTTCTTCCCTTTTGCGATTCTATCTTGAATAGCTTCTTCTAATGCAATGGGACACATGTTCCAAGTATCCAACTCGCTATCAATAAAAATTGGAGTGGCTCCTAAATACACTATTGGATTTACCGTTGCTGAAAAAGTCATCGATTGACAAATAACCTCATCATCTTTTTGTACTCCTAATAAAATGAGTCCCAAATGCAAAGCAGCTGTTCCTGAACTCAAGGCCGCAACATGAACATTATTTCTTAAAAAGCTAGCCAAGTCATTTTCAAAACCCGTTACATTAGGTCCTAAAGGTGCTACCCAATTGGTATCGAAAGCCTCTTGTACAAACTTTTGTTCTGTTCCACCCATGTGGGGTGATGAAAGAAATATTTTATCTTGTTGCATTATAAATTAAACTTTAATGGTTTTGCCGGAACACCCACTGCAGTACAATTTGCTGGAATTGACTTAGAAACTACTGCTCCAGCACCAATTGTTGCATTTTTTCCAATTTCTACTTGATTAATAATTGTGGCTCCTGTACCCACATAAACCGCTTCTTTAAGAATTACTTCGCCAGAAACATTTATTCCTGGCATCAAAGAAACAAAATCTTCTAAAATGGTATCATGACCAATGGTACATGCTAAATTAATTGTAACATAATTGTTTATTTCGATATTACAAGTAATAATGTTTCCCGCACAAATAACACTTCCTTTTCCAATTAAAACTTCGTTTCCAATTAAAACCGATGGATGAATTAATGTTTCAAATAGTATCATCGGATTATTAATTAATGTAAGAACATTTTTTTTATATTCAGGTTTACCCAAAGCCAAAGCAACTAATAGCTCATTTGCAACACTATTCAAATCTGAAACTTTTCCTAAAACAGGGAAACCATTAATTAATGTACCTTTTTCTTTTCCATCATCATAATATCCAATAAATTCATATTTATTTTCAACTGCATTAATTTGGTCTATAAGCATTTTTACTTCTCTTCCAAAACCTCCTGCTCCTATTATTGCGATTTTATTCATATATATTAATATTGTCCTTGAAATGGTTCAATTGTAGCGGCATCTTCTGCAGAAATACCCTCACTAATAATTACTTTTTTGGCGGTTAAAAAAAGTATTTTCAAATCTAACCAAAAAGAGAGATGATTGACGTAAAATACATCTAATTCAAATTTTTTATCCCATGAAATTGCGTTTCTTCCATTTACTTGAGCCCAACCAGTAATTCCTGGTTTTACATTATGTCTTTGATTCTGAAAATCGCTATATAAATGGACATAATCGGTTAATAAAGGTCGTGGACCAATAATACTCATATCACCTTTTATGACATTCAACAATTGTGGAATTTCGTCTAAAGATGTTTTTCGCACGAACTTTCCAACGGCTGTTAAGCGTTCAGAATCGTGTAATAATTTTCCTGAAGCATCTTTTTTATCATTCATGGTCTTGAATTTGATAATACTAAACACTTTACAGTTTTTTCCTGGTCGACGCTGAATAAAAAACGGTTTACCTTGATTTGCGAAAAATAATAAAATTGTAATACACAAAAACACTGGCAACAGTAGGATAAATCCAACTAATGCCAAAATAAAATCTAATACAGGTTTTATAGTACTTTTATACATTACTTTAAAATTTCTTTATAAAAGGTAAGCCATTGCAACGAAATTTCATCCGCTGAAAAATGCTCTAATACATATTGTCTACCGTTTTTGCCTAAAAAGGTTCTTGTAACTTCATTTTGAACCAACAATTTCATTTGATTATAAAGTTGGGATACATTTTTAACTTCATGACGTAACCCTGTTTTATTTTCGACAATAGTTTCGGCTAAACCATACGTATCGCTACAAATTATAGGTAATTCTAATAACGAAGCTTCTATAACACTTGTCCCAAAACCTTCTCTATAACTTGGCAAACAAAACACATCGGCAGCTTGTAAAACTTCATGTGGTTTTGGAGTTGGGCCAAAATAAATGATGTTTTCGGTATGCATTTCACGAATTTTCTCTTGCATATTTTCTTCATCAAATCCGATTAAAAGCAATTTCACATTCGAAAAATCTGCATGCAACTTTTGAAATGCTTTTGCTAAATCTAAAATACCTTTATCCGTATTCATCCTACCAAGAAAAGCAAATACAACATCATTATTTTGAAAGTTCAGTTGTTTGCGATACAAATTTCTAATTTCTGAAGAAGGATTGAACTTTTGCACATCTACTCCACTTATAGAACCTTTTCCTAAAACCCTAGAATTTTTATCGGTTATAATTTTATTAGCAATTAAAAATTGACGTTGCGACTGACCATCGACCAAAATATGAGTGGTAAACCAAACCAACAGTCGGTCTAAAAACTTTAAAAATTGTTTTTTTAAACCTGATTGTGTGTGCCAAACTTGTCCAGTAAAAATATGAATTCGAACTGGAATTCTAGACAACCAAGCAGCCGTCATAGCCAACAAACCTGCTTTTGGCGTAACGGAATGAACCACTTGAAACGATTCTTTTTTAAAGAAAAAATACAACTGAATCAAAGCCAAGAAATCTTTTAAAGGATTGATGCTTCTGTGAATTGCAATATGTTTGGTGTTTTTTACAAACGGAATTTCAAAATCAGCCTGTGTTTCAAAATTAGCTACTAAAGTAATATCAAACTCTTTTGAAAGGTATTCAAAATGTTTAATTAAAAATGCTTTGGCAGTAATGGGTGCCGAAACTACAAAACAGATTTTTTTCTTCATTAACTTTTTCTATTCAAAAATCGGTACAAAGGTAAAGCTAATTTTAAAAGTAGAGAATGCTTTAAGAATAAGATTCGAAATAGATTTTTAGAACGATCAAACAGTTTGTGATTTACAAAAAACAACTTTTTAGTTTTTAAATCTTCCATTTTTAAATGAATCGTTTTATAATCTGAGTTGTTCTTAATCATTTGAACAATTAAAGTAGCTGTTAAAAAACCCAAACGCTCTTTAAAAAAAACATCTTGATTCACAGATTTTAAATACAATTGATTGGTGATCACCATAACGCGTTCAATATCGTTTTGCATTTTTTCTTTTTTAGCAAGACTAACATTTCGAGTAATCGAATTGGGTGTTTGCAAAAATTGCCCAACAATGGTTTCAACTGCTAACATTCGTTTCGCTTGAAGAAAAACACGAGTGTTAAATTCAAAATCTTCGATATAAAGCTGTTCTTCAAAAAAAAGTTGCTTGTTTCGTAAAAAAGCTGTGATATATAATTTATTACAAGCCGAATTAGCATAACGAACCTTTTGATAATAGTCCATTCCATCAAAAATCAAATTGTTTGAAGAATTAGAAAGAGTATAACAAACGACTCCATTTTCTAAAACGCCATGAGCTCCAAATTCTAAAACCTCAACTTGAGTTGCAATTGCTTGATTTACAATTTGACTTAACGTATTAGGAACCAAATAATCATCTGCATCTAAGAAAAGTAAATAAGTTCCTGTTGCATTTAAAATTCCTGTATTTCTGGCACCACCAAGTCCTTTGTTTTTTTGAGATATAACTTTGAGATTTGCAACATCTTGAAAGTGCGATTGTATGATTTTCACACTATCATCAGGTGATTCATCATCAACAATAATAATTTCATAAGCTGACGATTCCAAATCATTCTGAATGACGGAATTTATGCAACGAATTACATACTTTTCAACATTATAAACTGGGATGATAACGCTTAATTTCATTTTACTTAACTAGAATTACGTTAAAAATATAAGTAAACATGAAATACAACAATAATACAGCACCAACCATTCGATGATGTTGTTTAAAAAGTTGCTCTTTTAATATGGGATAAAAAATGATAATGGCTAGCATGAACCATGACAAATAAGCAAATCTATTGGTGAAATTAGCTCTAATTACTAAAACCCAAAACGCATTAGTTATCAAATACATATTAAAAAGTTGCTCGTACAACTTATCTGAAAAGTTCTTTTTGAATAGGTAATACCAACCCGCGAAAACTCCAGTGGCACTATAAATTAAGAAATCCCAACGGAATCCTGTTTTTGTTATGGCTTCATCTATTTCATCTGTAAAATACTGCTCAAATCTTCTATCGTTTATTCCTAACGATTCTACATATTCCACAAAAAAATTACCTACTGCTAATGAAACTAAAATGGTAGCTAACCAAATAAAAATATAGGTTTGTGATTTGGTATAAAAACTTGAAACTATAAATGCAAAAATGGGTAAAACCATGGTTTTATGAAAAGAAATAGCGACTATTAATAAGGCATACAAAACTATTTTCTTGTCTTTAAAAGCTAATGCTAATAAAAATAAAGATGTAGCTAATCCGTTTCTGATTCCATTTGTGCCATAAGCCCAGAAAGAAAATGAAACCACTAAGGCAAAAAAAGCATAAAACCAATATTCTTTAAACCATTTTATAGATAGAATATAAAGTGGAATTATATATATGAATGCACAAATAAAGAAGAATATTTCAACGCTCATTACTTTTGTACAAAACTCTAAAAACCAATAAAAACCATAATCTTCAGTTATATCCAATGGATTGCCTTCTAAATAGCGTTCAAAAGAATAGGCATACATGGTCATATCTACAAAAACGCTATGAATAGGTCTAAAGCCCATATAAAGTAGTATAGAAACGAGAGATAAACAACCGAAAAAGTTTAAAAATCTAATATTTCTTTTGTCATCAATTTCTAAAATAACAGCGTGTAGCAAAATCCCTATCAAAAAAACCAATAAAATTTGATAGTAAAAAAACGTATATTTTTCTATTGGTATGAAATCAAACATTTAAATAAATTGATTGTAAATTTTAATTTTTTTTAATTCTGCAAACTTCTTTGTAAAGCAAATCCCATTTTTTTATAATCTCATCTTTAGAGTATTTTATTGATTTAATAATTGCTCTATTTCCCATTATTATTCTTAAATCTTTATTTTGAATCAACTCCATCAACTTCAATACAAAAAAATCGATATTATAATTTGGTATCAAAAACCCATTCACTCCATCGTCAATGATATCAGATGGCCCACTAGGACAATCAAAAGAAACACAAGGAATTCCGAATGACATTGCTTCAATTAAAACCAGACCAAAACCTTCTGTCCTAGATGGCATTATCAAAATTGAAGATTCCTCATACACTAACTCCATATTATCATTTGTCCCAAGAAAATAAATATTTTTCAAACCCATTCTTTTTGAATCAGATTCATACTTGAAATCAGGAGTTGATTTTCCGTAAACACTTAACTCCCATCCATCTACATTAATTTTACTCCAAATTTGCAATAACAAATCAAACCCTTTATTATAACTATGACTTGCTACAACAATTATTTTTTTATTATTTAAGGTAGAAGTCGTTCCATTATTTACCGTCAAAAAGTTTGGAATCACTATAACATTTTTATTATTCCATTCTTGCTTATTATTGCTAGTAAGTACAACAAATTTATCAAAATCTTTTGCGAGTACTTTCATCAAGGCTGAAACAAACCAATTAAATATCGAAAATAGTCCTTCCTTTTTATTCAATCGAATTGAAGCATGTCTTTCATAAATAAAGACCCCTTTCTTTTTTAAAATTTTTGGAACAAAAAAACCTTTCAATCCGTCGTCACATACTGTAACAATATTTGGATTTATTTTATTATATTCTTTTCTTAAAACTTTTACAAAAGAAAAGAAATTATTACCACAATTATGATACAAAAAGTTAATTTTTTTGTTGAATTTAAAAAATCGTTGCCCTTCATTTTCATTTAGCGATAATATATATATTTCGTATGAATATATCTCTATTAAAGCATCTGTTTTTAAAGAAATTATTCTTTCCAAACCACCTGCTCCATTAATTCCATTTAAAACAAACATTAATTTCATACTATCCTTCTTAAATTAACATATAGTAAAATACTAAAATTAATTAACATTTTATATATCTTTTCTTTAAAACCCAATCCATTTAGATTATTAAACGGGTAAAACAAAGAAAATTTTAATTCATTTAAAATGAGTTTTCTTTCTTTTTTTGTGTGTTTGTAAAAAATTGAAGGGTTTAAAATTGTTAAGTAAAAAACATATACTCTTTTATTTATGAATTGTATTAGGTTATCATCTAAATTTTCCAAAGCAATTAATTCCTCATATTTCTTGACAATTAAAAGTTTATCAAAAGTAGACTTTGGTTTAAAAACAGTCATTATAGAACCCTTATTTTCGTAGTAATTATATAATACCTTGTTAATTAAAAATACTGTTTCAACACAACACAAAACCCTAACAATATATTCTTCATCCTCATGAAGAATTCCTTCCCAAAAAAAAAGATTTTTCTCGAGTAGAAAATTTCTCTTGTAAATATAAAGCCAACTCATCGGCTTGAAATTAGCCGAATTTATATAATCATTCCTATCTAATAAGACAGAATTTTCTTTCTGAATATTGCTAAAATAATATTTTAAAATTTTATCATTATTTAAACAAAACTTAAAACAAAATCGCACCAAATCGTGGTTTTTTTTCGAAACTTGTTCAATAAAATCAACTATTGCATTTTCTTCTAAAGTGTCATCTGAATCGACAAACCAGACATAATCCCCTTTAGCATTTATTAATCCTGTATTTCTTGCACCACTTAAACCTTTATTATCTTGATAGATTATTTTTTTATTTTGAAAATTTTTTAAAATTTGCTTACAAATATCATAACTTGCATCTTTAGAACCATCTATAACAACTATTAACTCAACATCATTACAATCGAAATTTTGATAGATTATACTTTTTAAACATCTTTCAATATACTTTTCAACATTATATACTGGAATTATAATTGATAATATCATAATATATCTATTTCGTTTTTTAGCTGTTTAAAATTACTTTCAAAAACAGCACTATTTTTAATATTGGTAAATTGAATTCTGTTTAATAGATTTTCTAATTCTGTTATATTTGAAACAAAATTGGTTGTTTCAAAGTCTTTAATCCAATTAAAAAAGTCTATTAACTTATGGTCACATGTAGGTAAGGCGATTACATTTGTATTTGTAATAAAAGCAAAAATTACTCCGTGCAACCTATCGGTTATGACTAATTTTGAGGTAGAAATGTTATTAATTAATTTATCAAATGCAACTTCATTACTACAATTAGTATCTTTATTAATTGTATCAAAATTCTCAACACAAGAGAATTTATCATGAATTATTTTTTTAATTTTTTTTCTTTCTTGAGAGTTAAATTTAGATTCTTCATCGTCTCTAATACAATATAAAACTTTCTCAGTCCTTGGAGAATTATTTGAAAATTTTAAATACAAAACTGTATCAGGAAAAAATAAAACCTTTGTGTTAAATTTAGATTTAAAAAAATGAAATGATTTTTCATCTCTTGAAGTAATTAATATTTTATCTTTATTTAATTGAAAAATTAGTTGAGATATTTTCAATATTAATTTCCCTTTTAAATTATTTTCATAGCTAGAAGATTGTGGTAATTGAATTCTTTTAAAATCTCTAAAAACATAAAAAATTACTTGTCGATTAAACTCTTCAATTAAATAGCGACTTCCCATGTTACCTCCACCTATTAAAAAAACAAGATCTGTATTGCTATTCATAGAATTTCGAAATTCAAATATTTTATTTGGCATTTCTAAAATTGTCAATTCTAATATAGTATGATTTGGATAAAAATCTTTAATAAATTGTAATGCTGACAAATACAAAGCATAATCTCCTAAATTTTGATGTGTAGGAATTAACCCTAACAAAATAGTTCCTTCTGATTTACTTCTTGAATGTCTTTTATAATTTATAAGGAGTAAAGTGATAGTTTTAAAAATAAAAAGTAGTTCAAAAAGTTTTTGCGCTGTTTTATTCCCAAATATTTTACTTAAAATTTTAAACATCAATTTTTTCTATTTTATATGAATTACCTTTTATTGTAAACTATACATCTTACAAAGAATTAAAACAACACTTTATTGATTTAGCCTATACTAGTTTTGTTTTTATTTCTCCAATATTTATTGCAAAATATTTTTAAATCTGTTTTCATAATAAAACAACTTATCACTAGTGAAACTAAAGGTAGCCAAAAAATTCCATATGGTAATTCCAAATACATTAGCACGGATAAAATCATAAAAATACTGAACAAAACAAAAAATAAAAAAAATGGAAATGTTATTTTAATGTACTTTTTAGTCTCAAAAAATCGATAAAGAAACAAGAAAAAATAACCAAAAAAGATAGCTATTGACGCTCCTAACAACTCTAAAACTGGGATAAGAAAATACGAAAGTAATAATACAATTATCCCACTTATTAGGCTACTTAAAAAAATACTTTTTGTTTTTTTTGCACCTAAATAAATGGTTCCATAAAAACCACTTAATGCGTTAAATAAGATAGCCAACAATAAAACAGAGGTGTAGCGCCATGAATCATAAAACGTTATATCAACAAAATAAGTCAAGAACAGCTGATTAATGCACAATAGGTTAATAGAAATTACAAATAAATATTTTATGTACTTTTTAAAAATGCTACTGTAATAATCATCTTTATCATCTCTATTATAATTTTCAATTGCTTTTTCTTGCCATGCCAAATAAAATACATTTACAAGTAGCAAAACAATAGTAGGAAACTTAAATGCAATGGCAAAAATTCCGTTTGAAGCCACTCCTAAAAAAAGAACAATCAAATAGCGATTTGCTGAAGATATTGCCCACCAAGACAAACTATTTGGTACTAACGGGATAGAATAAAAGAGTAATTCTTTTGCGACCTGAAAACTATAATATTTACTATGAATATAGCCCAACACTTTATTTCTAAACACAATAAATACAGTTGAAAAAAAAGCCGCAATAATATTAGAATAAAGTAATCCTTCTATTTTTTTATCATAAAAAACCAAAAAAAGAATGGCAAGAAATACATATAAAAAAGTGTAAAAAACACTAGACAAAACATATCCTTTATTGTCTGCAATAGCCCTTTGAAATTGTTGAAATAATAAGAAAAAAGACTGAAATCCTAATAATAACAAAAGCTCTTTATAAAATAAAAAAGGATAGAAGTTCTGGAAAATTAAAACTATTAAAGTCGCTATAAAAATAGAAATTAGCAAAATAAGACTCGAAGTTGTTAATACCCTTGCTTTATTTTCAAACTGATTATTTTCTATTAACCATCTTAAAACAGCATCAGTTAATTGAAGTGTTACTATGGGAGTTAATAAACTAATGGTTGTTAAAAACAAATCAAAAACGCCTACATCTTCTCTTGAAAGGTAAAATGTAGTAAAAAAAACCAAAATGAAGCTAAGCCCTTTTGAGGCTAAATTCCCAATGGAGTATAACAGAGTATTTTTTAATAAACTATTTGATTTGGTTTCCAAAATTAGATTTTTACAATCTTCCGTCTACAGCGCTTTGTAAAATACCTTTTACATCATAAACTACACCATTTGGATGAAGCAGTTTAGCAATATCTAAAGATAAAAACTCTTTATGAGCCACACCTAAAACAACCGCATCATATTTTGTTGTAGCATCAAGTGTTGTATGACAAGTTAAACCATATTCATGTTGCACCTCTTCAGGATTAGCCCAAGGGTCATGGATGGTTACTTTTGTACTATATTCTTCTAACGATTTTACAACATCAACAATTTTGGTATTGCGAACATCAGGACAGTTTTCTTTAAAAGTGAATCCTAGCATTAAAATAGTTGCGCCATTTACTTTGATGTTTTTACGAATTAAAGTCTTCACTACTTGCGAAGCCACGTATTCGCCCATACTGTCATTCATTCGACGACCCGCCAAAATAATTTCAGGATGATAACCTACTTCTAAAGCTTTTTGAGCTAAATAATAAGGATCAACACCTATACAATGTCCTCCAACCAAACCAGGTTTGAAGGGTAAAAAGTTCCATTTAGTTCCAGCCGCAGTTAAAACATCGTGCGTATTAATTCCTAATAAATTAAAAATTTTAGCTAATTCATTCACAAAAGCAATATTAATATCACGTTGCGAATTTTCGATAACTTTTGCTGCTTCCGCTACTTTAATGGTGGGTGCTAAATGCGTTCCTGCCATAATAACGCTGTTATATAAAGCATCTACTTTTTTACCAATTTCTGGAGTAGAACCAGCAGTAACTTTTAAGATTTTTTCAACCGTATGCTCTTTATCGCCCGGATTAATTCGTTCTGGCGAATAACCTGCAAAAAAATCTACATTGAATTTTAATCCAGATATTTTCTCTAAAACTGGTACACATTCTTCTTCTGTAACTCCAGGATAAACGGTAGATTCATAAATTACAACATCACCTTTCTTCAATACTTTTCCAACAGTTTCACTTGCTTTGTAAAGGGGTGTTAAATCAGGTTTGTTATGTTTATCAACAGGTGTTGGAACCGTAACAATAAAATAATTGCAATCGGAAATATCCTCCAATTTATTAGAACAATACAACCCTTTTTCAGAAGTAGATTGAGATACTAAAACGGATTTTAGTAAATCTTCTTCTACTTCTAACGTTACATCAATTCCTTGATTTAATTCGGATATACGTTGCTGATTAATATCAAATCCTACTACTGAAAATTTAGTAGCAAATAATCTTGCCAATGGCAAGCCAACATATCCTAATCCAATTATAGCCAGACGAGGTGACGGGGTGATAGGGTGATTTTGAGACATTATAAATTCCATTTTTCAGGTTCAACAATCATCTTCACTAACATTCCTAGTATCATATCGTATTCTTTATATAATTTTTCGTAATCTTCAATCGTAACATATTCACAAGCAAGAGCAAAATCCAACCAAACATGAGTTTCAGCAGCTTCAGCTTCACAATCAGAAAGCTTGGAAACAAAATTTTTAGGATAGCATCTCTGTATAAAACTATTTTCATTAGCCTTCGACTTCGCTCAGGGTGACAATCGTGTCAGTAAAACCTGAAACTTGAAACCAAAAAAAATTAAATTCCTCCATGCATTTCTCTCAACACAATCCACTTCAAAAAAACTCCGTGCATCTCTGTGTAAAACATTTCCATTAGCCTTCGACTTCGCTCAGGGTGACAATCGTGTGAAACTAATTTTTAAAATTAATCCAATTCCTCCAATCTGTGTTCCAAAAAATTCAAAATTCAACATTCGAAAATCTGAAACTTGAAACCAAAAAAAGTGAAACG